>Ga0209777_10000259_pt1 | contig 91754 bp, 89 predicted proteins | sample FrelakmetHBP12HB_FD_187147 | JGI IMG/M metagenome (GOLD analysis project Ga0209777, IMG submission 187147) | Freshwater lake sediment microbial communities from the University of Notre Dame, USA, for methane emissions studies -HBP12 HB (SPAdes)... | ecosystem: Environmental > Aquatic >...
AATTTACTAACACTTGTTAGATATTTTTAAAAAAAAATTACCGGGATTAAATTCTCCGGTTTGCCCGTGTTCATTCACAGACCGGTACCAGTTTTCCCTTCAGTTTATCTTCAATACCGAGGTCCAGCATCTCTGCAATGTTATTTACCATCCCCTTGACTTTCTGGATGATAAGAGGATCATTTTTTAAAAATTCCGTGTCCGTGATCGTATTGAACTGCGCCCCATGTGTGCGGTAGGAGACGCCGAATGGAGCCAGCACATATCCCATCTGCTGGAAATACAGGAAAATATCCATAGCGGTCTTTGTCGCCCCGTCTTCATGCCCGGCTACCGTAATACCGACAATCTTACCCTCGGTCAGACCCGGTTTTTTTAACAGGTAGAGGTTCTGGATACAATTCAACCGGTCAAGAAAATCTTTGAGCCGTGCCGACATATTATTCCAGTTTATCGGTGATCCGACAATAACTGCTTTTGAGGCGATGATCATCTCATGGAAGGCAGGCATATCATCGAGCTGGTTCCGGCAGGGGAATTTACAGGCATTATCCCGCAGGGTATAGCAGCACCAGCAATGGTGAATAGCAAATTCATTGAGATTGTAGCGCCGGTAGCTGATGCCCTTTTCCTTCAGTACTTCTTCAGCCAGATCTATCATGTATCCGGTATTATTCGCCCGGTGACTGCTGCCGTTGATGAGGAGAACATCAAACCGTCCCCCGTCATACCTGAGTTTCTTTTTTTCTGAAATCTTATCAAATTCCCTCCCGGTGCTGGCGCACTGTGGGCATTCTTCCGGCGCGTTCTTACCTCTGAAGATGAAACCGCAGACGTGACATTGCCAGACGTTATCTGATGGATCGCTGCTCGGTTTCGGTTCCCCGGGTGCAGTAATAGGCATGCTGGAATCCCTCCTCATCAAGAACCGGGCATCCCGGACAGAGACACCCGTTTTCTTCCGTTATACAGACGCTTCTTCCTTTTTCTGCAAAACAAAAAGCGATCTCTTCTTTGCAGTAAACAAAACTCGGACACAGCTTACACATACAGAGCCCGGTTGCTTTTATTCTCTCCATGATCTTCCCTTCTCACCCTCGTATTGTGCCACTTTATTTCCTGTGCACAGAACGGGTGTTCGTAATGATCACTCAAAAAATAATAAAATTTACAGATTAACTGAAAGTTCACCATTCTCAACGGTGACGGTATACGTGGGTTCCGGTCTCGTTGCCGGACCTCTCACTACCTGACCGGTTCTGACATTGAACATCGATCCATGGCAGGGGCACCGGATCGTTTCACCGTCAATCTTGCCGCTGGATAATTGCATCCCATATGCGTGCACTTGTTGCCGATTGCGGTGAAATTTGTGCCCATATTCACGAGCAGGATCTCCTTCCCGTCTGCCACTATTCCTTTTACCGGCTCAAATTCCATGTTTTTTACAAGGCCGATCTTTTTTACCGTCATTAAAATTCCCTTATCTTAAAATTTTGTAGGGAATTGTTTCACAATACCATCCGATAACGCATCTGACATCTTCAGAATATGGGTATATACGGCGTCCCATGCCAGAACGTCTGCCGGGTAATTCTTCGTGTACCGTGCAACCAGTTCGTCCTTAGTCGTGGACAGGTGCATGTGCATGAGATCCTTTACGTCCTGCAACGGCCAGTTCGGGTTGGCGCTTGCGAGGAATGCTGAAATATCATCTGCATTCTTGGTCCACAGGGCCTCATCTCTTGCCTGTGATGAAGAGTTTTTGGCCTTTACGTCATTGATGATGGCAACAGCAGTGTAAATGTGTGTTCTCAGGAGTTCGGTCAGTTGTGCCCCGGCTGCATCCCCGTAATATGGCTTGATGGAATTCCCGATATCCACCTGGTTCTGCAGAAGGCGTGTGGCTGCGGCATCAGCAGCTGTAGAGTTGTTCAGCGATTCGATAATATACAGGCGTGTCCAGACTGTGTGATCCGTCCAGAGCTCACGCATGCCATTATCCAAGTCGATCTCTTTCTGGCTGTAGATCTTCGGGCCGGCGAATTTCTCTGGATACTGTGTTATGATACCACCGGAGATCGTGTCCGACATCTTCAGGATATGGGTGTATACGGCATCCCATGCCTTCACGTCTGCCGGGTAATCCTTCGTATACCGCGCCACGAGTTCTGCCTTTGTCGTGGAGAGATGCATGTGCATGAGATCTTTTGCATCCTGTGTCCGCCAGTTTGGATTGGCGCTTGAGAGGAATGCTGCAATGTCATCAGCGTTCTTCGTCCAGTTTGCCTCATCCGCGGCCTGCGCCGTTGCATTACCAGCCTTGACGTCATTGATGATCGCGACCGCAATCAAAATGTGTTGTTTCAGGAGAGCAGTCAGTTGTGTGCCGGCTGCATCACCATAGTAGGGCTTGATGGCATTCCCGATATCTTCCTGATTTTTCAGGAGACGTGTGGCCGCAGCACCGGTTCCCGGTGAATCGTTCAATGATTCGATAATATACATTCGGGTCCATACGGTATGGTCTGTCCAGAGTACCCGCCACTGCATCATTGCGTCCGCCTCGGCCTGCGAGTACATTTTTGGCGAAGCTGTCGGCTGCACGGTCACCGTAGGTGTAGGTTTGGGTGTCGGCTGCTGGCTTACGCACCCGCTCAACAATATCATCACTGCAAGGGAAAACCCAAGAAAAACTATCCATTTTTTGTCCAAATCTATCTCCTCCTTAAAGAGAATATATGAAAATATCGGTTAGCTATGAAAAAGATAATTTTTTATTTCATTTTTTGAATCAAAAATTGAAAGATGCGGATCCTTCACAAAAATTCAAAAAAATACGATACATCGAAACTTTTCCGGGATTAATCAGAGGTATTTTCTCAATGAAGGGGAAGAAAGATGCATCAATGAAGATTCCCTTCCATGTTTTAATATTTGAAATCCGGGGAAAGAATTATCATACCCGACTGGTTATCTGACACTACCTGTAAAAGGTGATTCTGATGAAAAAAACAACTATTTTTATCCTGTGTCTTGCGGTAGTTTCGGTACTTCTTGTTGCCGGATGTACGCAAACGCCGGTATCACAACCAACGCCTCAGCCGACTGCGATACCGACCACGCAAACGACCGACACCGTAAAAGCTGCCGATACCAGCCTGGGAAAAATAATTATGGACGCCCAGGGAAAAACCCTGTACTACTTCGCGAATGATATTGCGGCAAGTGGTGCAAGCGCGTGTAACGGGCAGTGTGCAGCTCTCTGGCCACCGTTCTCAGCCACCAACATCAGGGTGTCATCATCGCTTGATCCAGCTGACTTCGGGTCTATCACCCGTGCAGATGGTTCTGCACAGACCACGTATTATGGCTGGCCTCTTTATTATTACTCCGGGGATAAAAATCCGGGTGATATGAACGGCGAGAACTTCCTTAAGGTCTGGTTTGTAATTAAACCCGATGAAAGTGTACTTATCTCTCATACGACAAAACTCGGTTCGTACCTGACCGACACATCCGGAAAATCATTGTATTATTTCACCAGGGACACACCGGGACAAAGCTCCTGTAACGGAACCTGCATTGCGACATGGCCACCCTTCAGTGCCGACCCGGTGACCGCCCCCTCCGTCCTGAATGTCGGAAGTTTCAGTTCCGTATCCCGGGCAGACGGTATGAAACAGACCGCATTCATGGGAAGACCTCTCTATTATTATTCCGGCGACAAAAAGCCCGGTGACACGAACGGGCAGGGATTCATCAACCTCTGGTATGTTGCGAATATCACCGGCAGTGTGCCGGCAGTTACTACCTTCCCGACCACAGTGCCAACGACAGTCAGGACAACAAGCGTTGCTACCGGTGGTGGCGGCGGTGGCGGGTACTAAGAATAACCTCTATCTTTTTTTTAGCTGTTCAGAGGATTTTTTATCATATCTGACGCTGACAGATCAGATATTTCACGGGAGGAACAATCCGGTCTCCGGCATTACGGCGTCTCTGAAAAAGAGAAGAAGTGATATTTCTCGCTATAATCACACCCTTTCATTCATAATCTTCCTGACCCACGTCTGTTTCTCAGTGGGTGAGAGTGGCTCAGGCACAGGGTAATTATCTTCAAAAATTGGTGCCGTATGGCGGTACATTATACCAAGACCGATCCGGGCGTCATTATTGTAATTCCATTCCCGTGCCTTTGCATACGCAGCATTATAGTCCCCTGCATCCGTCTCGTCCCAGTCAAAGACACGGGTATCGTAATAACTGCTCATATCATTGTAGGTTGCACAGATCTGGAGAATATCAACAACGGAGAATCCCTTATGGACCAGTGCTGCTTGCATGAGGCGTTTGAGCTGATCGCGACGGCGTGAATACCCCCGGGCGATGAAACCTGCCCCGGAACTCAGCAGCAGTTCAAGAGGATTGAACGGGTACTCTTTCACCCCGCCGGGTGTCGAACGTCCCGGGAATCCGTACGGCGATGTGGGCGTATATTGCCCGGTCGTCAGCCCATAGACCCGGTTATCGTATACGAACACGGTGATGTCGAGATTCCGCTTTGCCCCGAAGATCAGGTGGTCAAGTCCCTCCGCATAAGAGTCTCCGTCCCCGGTAAGACAGATGACTTTGAGATCCGGGTTTGCCAGTCTGATCCCGGTGGCAACGGGAATCGTCCGCCCATGGAGCGAGTAAAACCCGTTCAGGTTCATGAAGTCAAAGGTCTTGCCATGCTGGCCAATCCCGGCGACAATGACGATGTTTTCCCGCTTCGTCCCCTCTATTTCCATTGCCAGGAGCACCTCCTTGAGTGCATGCTGGATGGCAAAATTGCCGCATCCCGGACACCAGGTGTTCTTTGCCGTGCTGATAAGTTCATCGCCGGTCATGGGATCACCTTGTCCAGGGCCGTTTCCAGTTCATCGACCATAAACGGCCTGCCGTCATACTTCAGGATTTTTCCGGTAGGCCGGTACCCAAACCTGCTCACGAGTGCCGCCAGCTGTCCCGATTCATTGGTCTCGACCGCATAGAACTGTTCCACGCCATCCATCGCACGGGCAAACATCTTTTCCGCAAACGGCCAGAGCACGACCGGCTGGATCAACCGCAACCCTTTCTTCTTCGCCAGTTCTTCGCAAACCCCTTTTGAGGATCCCCAGCAGAGCAGGGCTGCAGGAGAATCCGCAACTCCCCCAATAGTGATCGGATTCATCCCTTCGATCTCCCGGGCGAGCCCGTTCATCTTTTTCATCCGCTTATCTGCCATCTCTTTGGTTACGAGGGGATCTTCTGTCGTTATCCCGTCCGGATCATGGACATGGCTGTTGACACGGATAATCTCACCTTTGGCAGGCGGGAACCGCAGAGGAGAGATCCCGGAATCCGCGGGGGCATACCTGAGATAAGGATGGACTCCCGGGTCTGCCATGACCGGCATGGCATTATATCGTTCCCTGTCCGGTTCCATGCTGTAGAGGCCTTCGCAGATGAGCCGGTCGGAGAGGATAATGGCGGGAATCTGGTACTTCCATGCCAGGTCCAGTGCGGTCCCTGACCATAACCGGGCTTCACCAGCGTCGCCCGGTGCGATGATAAGGCGGGGAAACTCTCCCTGCCCGGCATGCAGGGCGAAATGAAGGTCTGACTGGGCAGAATACGTCGCAAGACCGGTACTTGGCCCGGTGCGCTGGCCAAGAACAATCAGGATCGGGAGTTCTGCAATACCGGAAAGACCCAACGCCTCGGTCATCAGGCAGAACCCTCCGCCGGAAGTACCGATCGCTGCCCGGAGTCCTGCATAGGAACACCCCAGAGCCATCAGGATCACCGCGATCTCGCTTTCCGGCTGAATAACCCTGACATGGAGATCATCTGCATTTGCAGCAAGGAAATGAAGAATATTTGAGGTGGGTGACATCGGATAACTGAAATATATCCCAAGATCCGCCTCGATCAGCCCGATGCTGATCGCCTCGTTGCCGGTGAATACCGGGAGGACAGGTTTTCCGGTCTGGGGAACCTGGTGCCGTTCCTCTGAAATATCATATGCCCTCCGGGCGATACGGAGGTTTTTTTCCGTTTCTTTTGGCATCGACTTCTTCATGACTGACGTGGAAGTGTCCCAGTTGAGTCCCGCCGCCTTTATGAAAGCCCCGATTATGGCAGAATTTCCCATCACGGGCGGTGCCTTTTCTGCATCCAGAATATTCTTTACCGGAATACCGATACCCTCTGCCTGTTTTGACGTACCGGTATCGTATATGATAACCCCCCGCTCCCCCAGACGATGCCGGTGAAGGTGTATGGTCTCCTGGTTGAGGGCAAGGATAAAATCCACCTGGTTCCTCACGGCCCCGATGCCCTCCTCTGCTGCCCGGATGATCGCAAAATTATGCCCTCCCTTGATCAGCGACGGGTAATCGAAGTACATGTGCACCCGGTACCCGGCCTGGGCAAGGAGGCGGGCAACGATCTGGCCGGCACTTGAAATCCCATCTCCGGCCCGCCCTCCGATCAATACCGACACTTCTCTTTCTGCCATACGTTCTCACCAGACACTGGTGAAAAATACAATCCTGCCATTAGATAAAATGGTATCTTTGAAAAACCAGAAAAACAACAACGCGATCTGACCCGATGCGTACTGTTATCTACCTTTGTGGAATACACGACAGGTAATGGAGGATATCAGCGTATGGACCGACCGGATGTTCACCAGTATGATGTGATCATTATCGGAGGCGGGTTGACCGGGCTGCGTGCTGCCCTGCAGATATACGGATCCGGCTATTCCTGTGCAATACTTTCGAAGGTACATCCTCTCAGATCCCACTCGGTTGCCGCACAGGGCGGAATGAATGCGTCACTGGGAAATGTCCCCGGTAGCGGGGGCGCCACTGACAGCTGGGAGCGGCATGCATATGATACCATCAGGGGATCGGATTATCTTGCAGACCAGGATGCCGTAGTGCTCATGTGCAAAGAGGCGCCAGGAACGGTTATCGGGCTGGAGCACCTGGGGACGGTCTGGTCCCGGCTGGAGAACGGGAAGATCGCCCAGCGCCCCTTCGGAGGGGCGGGATTTCCCCGGACCTGCTATGCCGCGGACAGGACGGGCCATAATCTACTCCACACCCTCTACGAACAGGTGATCGATAAAAAAATACCCGTATATGAAGAATTTTTTGTCACCTCGCTGGTCACCGGTTCCGGACGGTGCACGGGATGCACTGCCCTGGAGATAATGACCGGAAGGATCCATGGGTTCAATGCAAAGGCAACCCTCATGGCTACCGGTGGTTTCGGGAGAATCTTTTCCCGGTCTACCAACGCGATCATCAATACCGGTGACGGTCAGGCGCTCGCGATCCAGGCGGGAGCACGTCTTAAGGATATGGAGTTTGTCCAGTTCCACCCGACTTCCCTGAAAGGTACCAGTATCCTAATTTCCGAAGCAGCCCGTGGGGAGGGGGGCATCCTGATCAATAAAAACGGCGAGCGGTTCATGACGCGGTATGCTCCCCGGTCGCTGGATCTTGCTCCGCGGGATGTGGTAGCACGTGCAATCGAGCTGGAGATCGCCGCCGGAAGGGGTTTTGACGGGGGCTACGTGCACCTCGATCTCCGCCACCTCGGTATGGAGCGTATCCGGGAGCGTCTGCCGGGTATCCGTTTGATCGCAATGGATTTTGCAGGTCTGGATCCCGTCGATGAACCGATCCCGGTGCAGCCGGCCCAGCATTATTCCATGGGAGGGATCGATGGGGGAATTGAAGGGCAGTCAACGCTCCCCGGACTGTACGCGGCCGGCGAATGTGCCTGTGTCAGTGTCCACGGGGCAAACCGGCTGGGGGGAAACTCGCTCCTTGAAACGGTAGTATTCGGGCGGCTGGTGGCAGATTCCATCATCAGGGATATACGATCAGAACCCGTTCCGGCTTCCGGGCCGGTCCTTACGGCCATGCGGGAAACAGAAGAGAAGATCAATGGCATTCTCGGACGGAGCGGAGGAGAACCGCTTTTCCCTGTCATCGACTCTCTGAAAGAGACAATGTATGCAAAATTCGGTATTTTCCGGGAAGGGAACCTGATGACAACAGGACTTGATGAGATCCAAAAAATCCGGGAGAGGTTGAGAAATATCTCGATCTCCGATAAGGATCGGGCAGCAAACCAGGCTCTTATACGATATCTCGAACTCGAATATATGGTTCCCGTCGCAGAAGCAGTAGCACGGGGGGCGATAAGCCGGAGAGAGAGCCGGGGCTCGCACACCCGGACGGACTATCCGTCCCGGGATGACAATCACTTCCTGACCCATTCGATGGCAAGCCACCGGAACGGGGAGATTTCAATCACGTATGCCCCGGTTACTCTCGGTATGTTCCGTCCAGAGGAGCGAGTATACTGATGAAACTGAAGGTGTTCCGTTTCCACCCAGGTTGGGAAAAGCCGCGGTACGATACGTTTGCGATCGACCCCGCTCCGGGCAAGACCGTCCTCACTGCACTGTTCGAGGCGCAGTCCCGATATGACGACTCCCTTGCATTTCGTTATTCCTGCCGAGGAGCAGTCTGCGGAACCTGTGCGATGCTGATCAACCGGGTGCCCCGCCTCGCGTGCCGGACTCAGCTGGGAGCACTGGTTACTGGTTCAATGGATCTTCACCTCTCCCATTACGTCCTGCCGGCCTTCTCGGAACCGTGGGATAAAAAAGAAGAGGTTCTCCTGGAGCCGCTCCCGAATCTGCCGGTGATCAAGGATCTCATTGTTGATATGGGGACATTTTTTGCGAATTACCGGGCGGTCGAACCGGTATTCAGGCCACGGGATGAGGACCCGGAGAAGGAACGACTCATGTCGCCGGCATCGGTCCGCGAGCTTGAGGAGTATACAACCTGTATTCTCTGCGGTGCCTGCTTTGCAGCATGCCCGGTCAATGGGAAAAATCCCCGGTACCTTGGGCCGGCGGCACTTGCAAAACTCTACCGGTTCCGCATCGACCCGCGGGAACGGCAGGGCGTTACCCGGCTTGGGAGAGCCAATCAGCCGGATGGGTGGTGGGCCTGTGAGTTCCATACCAACTGCCGCAGGGTCTGCCCGAAATATGTGCCGCCGGATAAGGCCATCGGCCATGCACGACAGGAACTGATGAAGATAAAAAAAGACAGGAGATCGGGAGATGTACCATGATGCGACAGGAACGTGACCCTCTTGGCGTCCGTGATGTGCCGTCTGACGCATACTACGGCATCCAGACCGTGAGAGCGATGGAGAATTTTCCGGTCAGCGGAATACGGGAACCCCCGGAATTGATCGCTGCGTATGCGGTTATCAAAAAAGCGGCCGCCCTGACCAATATGAAGCTCGGTGTCCTTGATCTGCAGCGGGGTGGAGCGATCGTGACTGCGGCAGAGGAGGTCATTACCGGAAAATTTGCCGATCAGTTCCCGGTTGATATCTACCAGGCTGGTGCCGGAACTTCTTTCAATATGAACGTGAACGAGGTGATTGCAAACCGGGCACTTGAGATTCTTGGGAGATCCCGGGGGGATTATGAATTCCTGAGCCCGAATGATCAGGTAAATCAGGCCCAGTCGACCAATGACACCTTCCCCACCGCCTCGCACGTCGCGATAATCCAGGGTGCAATGTGCCTCGATACCGTTCTCGCAGATCTCGCCGGGGCGTTACAGAAGAAGGGGGATGCATTTGCGCTGCTTCCAAAGACCGGCAGGACGCACCTGATGGATGCAATCCCCGTTATGCTCGGCGACGAATTCTCTGCCTACAGTGCCGCTGTTGTCCGGGCCGCAGAACGGATCCGGGAACGAAGGGATGATCTGCTTGAGGTGGCAATTGGTGGGACTGCGACAGGAAACGGGGCAAATACCCCAACAGGATACCGCGGGGAGGTGATTCATACCCTGCGTTCCCTTACCGGTCTTGACCTTATTCCTGCCAGGAATAGTTTCGAGGCACTGCAAAGCCTTTCGCAGATGGGAGCATTCTCAAGCTCCCTGAAGGAACTTTCCCTCGAATTGATCCGGATCTCAAACGATCTCCGGCTTATGGGCTCCGGCCCGGTCTCGGGCCTCTCCGAGATCTCCCTTCCTCCTGTTCAGCCGGGATCTTCCATCATGCCCGGGAAGGTCAACCCGGTTATGGCTGAATGTGCGGATATGATCGCATTCCAGATTATTGGCAATGATACAGCCGTATCTATGGCAGTGCAGGCCGGCCAGCTCGAACTCAACGTGATGGCACCGGTGATCGTCCATAATATTCTCCAGTCCCTCTCGCTGCTCACCCATTATCTCCCCGTCTTTACCTTGCAGTGCGTTGACGGTATAGAAGCGCATGAAGACCAGCTTACGGTGAATGCCGGAACAAACCCGATCCTTGCAACCCTGCTCACCCCGAAGATCGGGTACCAGAGAGCAGCAGAGATCGCCCATGAATCCCGGATAAAACATAAGGCAATACGGGATCTTGCCATTGAGAAGGGAATACTTACCCGTGAAGAAGCAGATGCACTGTTTGACCTGCAGACGATGGCCGGGAACCGGAACAGCCGGAGCAGGAAGTGAGGGGTAACAGGGCAGATGGCGGTTTTCATGACACCGGTACTATTGCCTCACGTTCCACCGGTCGTTCCCGTGGCGATGAAAACGATCAGTGATCCGGCTGAGATATCCGGGAGTTTTGCCCGGTTGTCTCAGGCGGAAATCTCCCGGGGGCTCATCAGGTCCGAGGTATGCTCATTAATTTATCCGTTGTTACGAGGGAATTCAGGAGTCGTTCACCGCACGGAAATGCAAAAACCCTTTCCGGGAAATGGGAACATTACCGTGTCTATCCTTGAAAATCCGTTGTAGTTCGGTGTCACCCCATCTCAGGATTCTCCATAACAACAGGCGGCAGGGCGGTTTTTTAAGGCTCCTCGTTCGCGGCGTTCAGCCGGAAGGTAAGTTTTATTGTTCTGCAGACGTTGAAACAAAAACCCGCTGATAGAGTCATAGGAAAGGTATGCTTCCCGTATCGGTTATAGACCGGCCGCTGCCTTCCGTCGTTTCAGGGTCCGTATAATAAAAAGGCAGAGAACCGAGATCCCAAAAAAGATCATAAAACTGAACCGGAAGCTCTGCATGAATAACGGGTAAAGGGAGGCAGTAATTTGTGCATTTCCGAGAAAAACAGCAAATATGATTCCCGCTATCGCGACACTGATGGTCATTCCCAAAAGACGCATGGTTTCGATCATTCCCGACGCAAGACCATACATCCCTTTTGGCACTGAACTGACCGTTGTCCGCACCACCGGGGACTGGCAGAAAGCGATACCGGCACCCACGAGGGAAAGTGCGAGGATGACCTGGAGCAGGGAAGACCCGGTATCCAGAAACGTGTAGATGATCAGTCCGGCAGAAGAGAGTACAGCGCCGGCTCCTATAACGATTACCGGCTCAAGGCGATCGGAGAGCCTCCCGGCAAAAGGTGAAAGGAGGACCATAAAAATCACCATTGTGAGCAGGATCAGTCCCGCCGCTCTCGGATCAAGGTTCCTGATATCCTGAAGGTACAGGCTGGTAAGAAAGATCACGGCAAAGTTGGAGGCGTTGAAAAGGATGACAATGAGATTTGTGGTCATGAACAGCCGGTTTTTTCCCAGTACTGGCAAATCGATCAGCGGATAATTCACCCGGTTTTCCCGGACCAGAAACAGGATGAGACAGACTGCTCCCGAGAGTAGGATGAAGATACTGTTCAGTTGAGGAAGCATCGTGAACCCGAACATGATAAAAAAGAGGGACAGCCCGTAAACGATCATACCAGGGACATCCAGATACTGCGCTCTCACCAGCTCGCATTCCCCCCTGATCCGCGTAAATATAAGCCAGATCACCAGAATCTCTACCGGAATGGTGAGGAAAAAAATGGTCCTCCATCCGGCATAAAAAGTAAGAATTCCACCCAAAAGGAACCCAAGTAAAAAACCTCCGGACATTGCACCGACATTGATCCCAATCGCTTTTCCCCTCGCCGATTCGGGAAAGACCAGGCTCAGGAGGGCAATGGATGTGCCAAAGATCATACCGGCACCAATGCCGGTAATACATCGTGCCACAGTTAGAAACTGAAGATCCGGTGCAATAATACAGAGAAAAGCAGAGATGAAATACACGATAATTCCCAAAGTGAATACTTTTTTCACGCCGAATGTATCAGCAATTTTTCCAAACGGAACTAAAAAAACCGCGGCTGCAACAAAAAAAATATTCGTCAGCAGGCTCAGACCGTGCACATCTGCCGAAAACTCATGACCTATAGTCGGAAGTGCTACAATGAGGGCTGAGACCATGAAGGGCGCAAGCGATGAGCCCAGTGCTGAAGCGAGAAGAACGTTTCTCTTTGCCCGTTCAGATGCCATGGGTATCTGGATTCTTCTCAAAATAGTATTTATGTCTTTCCTATCCGGAATCGAAGTAATTTTTCTGCCATACCTCCGGCTTTAACCCGGAAGCGGAAATGCTGGCGATTTGAAAGAATCAGACAGAATAGATAAAGGACTCGCAGAGCTTTTATAAATTACCACTGCTATTAAGGAAATATGGTGATGCAATCTCATTCCTTCTTCTGGTCTGCATGTGCAGTCCTGCTGATTCTCTTCTGCGCATGTGCAGGGTGTGCATCCTCTCAAAGCCCGACAACAACACCAGGAGCGATTACCCCGGTTCCTGCGACGGGATCAACCTCGATCATTATCAAAAACTTTGCCTTCACCCCGGATATGCTTACGATCAAATCCGGAACGACGGTCACGTGGACAAACCAGGACAGTCCCCCCCACCAGATCGGCTCTGACTCAGGTTCGTCTGTCGCATTCTCTTCTAATCCGCTCCCGAACGGTGCGTCATACGAATTTACGTTTACCGCCCCGGGCACGTACTCCTACCACTGCACAATTCATCCTTCCATGAAAGGTACCATCGTGGTACAGCCATAACCCGATCTTTTTTTTTCACCAAAAATAGCTCATGGTAAAACGACTGCGAAATGGTGAATGGATGTCTTCTCCTGAAAATCACATTATTTACAAGGATCGCCTCGTGACTCTCCGGGGCACAACAGAGTAGAAAGATTCTTTAAGAATTTTAGGGGAGATCCACCACGGGGAGGCGACCCGTCGGATGGCAGTATTCATCATAGATGGGATAAATAGAAGTCCCGGTCCTTCATCGGATAGAATAAATAACTTTCATGGTTCATGATCGAACTCTTTGTTCATACAGATGTCCCGAAACCTGAGAACGTGAAAATAACGAATGATAATAACAGATAAATCGGAAAAAATTACGGGAAATTTCCTTCCTGCTTGACCTTCATCGTCAGGTTAATCTTAGCATAATCCCCGGTAAATTCAAACGAATAATTGCCGGTCTCCCGCAGCACGAGTTGCCGGGGAGACTGGAATGAATACGTTCTGCCAAAACCATCTTCGGTGACAAATTGTCCGGTATCCTTATCCCTGACGATGATAGTGAACCAGGAGTTTTCATACGGACGGTTTATGACAAGATTTTCTTCGTGCAGTGTTGACAGCTCCTTATATTCAATATATTTTATGTCCGTGGTGTCTGTCGGTGTAAGGTCATAATTAATGACGAGTGGCGGGTTCAGAAGGGAAAAGGAGACGACCGGCATATTCTGTGATACATTCTCGTCGGCCAGAGTATAAATGGAGACGTACCCGATCTCATATCTCTGGGGGATTTCCGGTTGTATCATAATATGACTATCTATTTCCGGGGCATCCTTCGGTTCAATGGTCACATAGGATGAAACTGATTTTATGACAGGCTGGGTTCCCTGTCCTGATACAACGACATTGGTGTCCGGCAGAGCTGCCCCCTGGTTGATGAGCGGTTCGATGGTGGGTACGAGATCGACCAGAGGATCAATTGGGCCGGCGTCAGCAGAAGAGCCAAAAACAGGAAATGAAGGACCGGGTGAGAGGGAGACAGATCCGGATGCCGGCCCATACAACGAAGTTGTGATGGACATCAGCATCGTTGTATTTATAATGAGAATTAAAAAAATAATCCCGATAACGAGATTATTTATTTCTTCATCCATATGATATAATGAATGGCGGTACTAATAAAAAATGGGTATTGGTATAAGATTTTGAAATGAAATCCAGAATATCGAAAAAAGATAAAAACTTAAAATATCGCCTTTTCGATGGCCGTAATATATATTTTCCAGCATCTGTTTGATGTTTGTTTAAGGCCACGGAGATTTATGTTGAGCGGGGAAAGGTTTGGGTCATCCCGTATTCACGCGAGCTGACCCTGGTGGCTGGTAAGGTTCCCCGGTGTCATATGCAATCGTTTATCAGGAAGAAAAGGATGTAATAAAAATATGGCACCAAGACGCGAACCACACCCTACACCTCATGATCACCAGTCCCATACCGGATCACAGGCAAGCCTTGACAAGGACCGACATCAGGAAGAGGATAAACATCACCCCTTGGATCACCTCCATCCTCATCCCGATCATCATCCGCAAAAAAAAGCACCGCTACCCCCACGGCATAACCCTCATACCACGCCACCGGACCAGGTGCTGGATACGGATCACGGAAATCATCAGGATCGCCCGCGCCCTGCAAAGATCGTACTGAAGGAAGGAAAAGTGGGTGCAAAAAACCGGAAAAAATAATTATCCGGAACATTTTTCCCCCATTCCCGGACTCGATCCGGAACATTTTTTTCATCATCGGAATGAAAAAAACCAAATAATGGCCAAGGCAGGAGCTTTCATGACGCGGGAAAATGGTGATGCACCAGGGGAACTCTTGGTTATACAATCCAATGCGAAGAAGTTGCCGGATCATAGGACGTATCCGGTCTTACCCGGCGGAGGAGGTGGGAAGGAAACGCCCGCTTTTCCGGAACACTACAGGATGCCGGTCATATTTATAGGGCATGGCTCCCCGGAGAATGCACTGGGAAACAATCCGTTCAGCACTGCATGGAAACAGCTGGGGAAGATGATTTCCAAACCAGCACTCATCCTCAGCATTTCAGCGCACTGGATTATTCAGGAGGGAACCGCGGTCACAGCAACCAGGCATCCCCGGACAATCCATGACTTCTACGGGTTTCCTGATGAGCTTTACCGGATTGAATACCCTGCCCCGGGATCTCCGGAATGGGCAAAAATTGTGCAAAACCTCATCCAGAGCAGCAGTATCAGCCTTGATTACGAGTGGGGGCTCGACCATGGAACCTGGTCAGTCCTCCGGCATATGTACCCGGAGGCTGATATCCCGGTGATACAGCTCAGCCTGAATTACAACCAGCCATTATCCCTCCTTTTCAGGATAGGTGAAGAACTCGGCCCATTAAGGGAGCGAGGGGTCCTGATCCTGGGCAGCGGGAACCTCGTCCATAATCTTATGATGCTCAGCATGCATGAAAAACCATACCCTTGGGCGCTTGAGTTCGATAACATCGTAAAAAACAACCTTACGGCGAGGGACTATGATTCGCTCATCGATTATACAAAATACCCGGTCTCCTCGCTAGCCCATCCTACCAGCGAGCACTTCCTCCCCCTTCTCTGCATCATCGGTGCTGCTGGAGATGACCGCCCGCGGTTCTTCAATGAGACAATATTTGCTGGTTCGATCTCGATGCGGTGTGCGGTATTTGGTCTGGATACCGGCTGACAGGGGGTGAGGACTTTCCTGGCTCTTTTCAGGGTAGATCCATGAACCGGATTCTTCATCTTCGTAGATGGGGATAACCGGGAGAATAAAATCGCATCGGGTTTGATCACGTTATGATCCCAGTACGGTGTTCAGATCCCGTACAGGAAGGGTGTTTATGATATGCTTTACCCCAAGCCATCCCCGTCGTGCCGTTGCAACTCCGAATTCCATGTAGATCAAATCATCGCTGGAAGTGGCATCCGAACCAATCGCAAACCGTAGTCCGTACTCCCGTGCTTTCATACAGATTATATCAGGAAGATCCAACCGGTTCGGGGATGCATTGATCTCGAGGATTACCTGGCGTTCTGCAGCGGTCCTGAAGAACGCATTAAAATCGAGATCTGCCGGTTCCCGCTCCTGGATAATTCTCCCGGTGGGATGGCTTATGATGTCCAGGTATTCATTCTGCAGAGCCGCAAGCATGCGTTGTGTCATCTCATTTTTGGGCATTTCCAGGCCGGAATGGACTCCTGCAAGCACGAGATCAACATCCTGCAGGGCTGCATTTCCAACATCCAGCCTCCCGTCGTCACCTATACTGCATTCTATACCTGATAACACCTCGAACCCCTCAAGAGACCGGTTGACCTGTTCGATCTCCCTTCTCTGTTCGATGATCTGTTCCCCGGTCAACCCCCGGCCAAACTGCGGGCTCTTCGCATGGTCGCAGACTGCGATATATTCGTACCCGAGAGATTTTGCTGCACGTGCCATCTCAAGAATGGTATGTTTCCCATCACTCCATGAAGTATGGACATGGAGATCTCCCCGCACTGCAGTATAGGGAATAATATCGGGTAGGTTCCCCTTCTGCGCCGCTTCAATCTCGCCGCGGTTCTCCCTCAGTTCCGGCTCGATAAAGGGGAGTCCCAGCATCCGGTAGACTTCATCCTCGCTCTTACCGGCGATCTTCTTTCCGGTCGAAAGGTCAGAGAGTCCGTATTCATTCAGCTTCCAGTTTCGATCGAGAGCCAGCCGCCGGAGTGCAATATTATGGTCTTTTGACCCGGTAAAATACTGGAGCGCAGCCCCATACTGGTCTTCCTTCACCACTCGCAGGTCAACCTGCAGACCGGTGGTGAGAACGACAGAGCTCCGGGTCGGGCCCCGGACCATGATTCGGTCAACGGAAGAGAGCAAGCAGAATTCATCCATCACCTTACCGGGTTCGGGAGAAGTTGCCAGGATATCAACATCTCCTATCGTCTCCCGTTTTCTTCGAAGAGACCCGGCAAGGCTGATCTGCTTTATCGCAGGAAGAGCGGCAAGGTGTTGTACAATCTCCTGAGCAACAGGAAGGACATCGCCAAGTAAGAAGCGCCCGCCCCTGCTTTTCGCACCGGTACTGCGCAAAATATTCTTCTCGCTCAGCTCGCCAAAGCCGGGCAGATCGCGAATCCGGCCCGCCTTAGCTGCTTCCTCTAGTTCTGCCCGGTTGGTGATGCCAAGCTCGCGGTTCAGGATAATCGCCTTTTTTGGTCCGATACCTTCCAGTTCCGCCAGTTCCCGCACCCCTGACGGCATCTCCCGGCGCAGGTCTTCGAGGTATTCGAGGCGGCCGGTCTCGATAATTTCCCGGATCTTTGCCGCAAGGTGCGTACCGACACCCGGGATCTCCTCGAGTTTTTCCCGTTTGCTGACATCGGCGATATCCTCCGGCAGGGTCTCGATCGCGTGAGCAGCCTTTGCGTACGCCTGGGGTTTGAACTTCTCACCCTTGATCTTCAGGAGATCAGCGATCTCATAAAACAGGGCGGCGACCCGCGAATTATTTACCGGGGGAGGGGTGTTCATTCTGGTGTCTCCAGTCGTATCATGGTATTTTCCGGTTATCGATAATCCCATAGTTAATCTGACCGGCGTGCCAGGTACCGTCAGGTCTTTATGGTCCCTGATGCCTCGTGAGAATTTTTCCTGTCCCGCCGGGGACCCGTGGATCTTTTCAGCTATCTTGTTACGGGAAGGAACGTGAGTCATGGCTCGTCTACCAGCTGGATAGAATGAGATCACGGTGATCGATATTTGTAGTTTATGATTCGGGTACCGGTGACAGTCCGGTCATTCGGCGACGTAATTGATAAAACCCATGGCTGCCGGGGTCAGGATCTCTCGTGCGGCCGTAAACCCCCGGTTCTTCGGTTTGCAGGATCTTCCCGGTGAACCGTTCCTTCGACACCGGACAGGTCATTTTATTATCCTCAGGTAACATCTATTTTTTATCGGGTTATTTTCGGGAAAACGAGACAGAGCAGGAGCATCATGACAGAGAGATCAATTCTGATAGTTGAGGATGAAGGACTTATTGCGCTCCATCTCATGGAGATTCTGGCGAATGCGGGCTATGGAGTCCGGGAACCAGTACCATGCGGCGAGGACGCTCTCAGGCATGTAGAGCGCATGCCCCGCCCGGATCTTATCCTGATGGATATAACGCTTGATGGACAGCTTGATGGCATCGAGACCGCCACCCGGATCCGTAACCAGTATGATATTCCGGTTATTTTTTTAACCGCACATTCCAATGATACCATCATATCCCGGGCAAAAAACGCGTCACCGTGCGGTTACATCCTCAAGCCCGTGATTGAAAAAGATCTCCTGGCGCATGTTGAAAAAGCCCTTAACCAGAAAAAACAATGAGATCAAATCCCTTTTTTCAGAAAGGGATCATGACGATCTGGATCTCCGGGTAACTATCGGCACCTTCTGCGGTTTCTGAAGCATTGACCGCTACGCAAACCAGGCGGGTCTTCCGGGGATCGAATCCCTGTTCCTCCAGTTCTTTTGCAAGATCCGGGAACCGGAAATCTTCCGGGAAGGCGGTTTTTACCATGACATATACCCTGGTGGAGACAAACGAACCTCGAACCAGGACAAACGTTTTTTCTCCGTCCTGGATAATACCAAGAGACTATTCATAGAGTTGTGCCCCCCGGAGTCTGTCCCTTGACTGAAAGGAGGCTTCGTCACTCAGGTTTCAGCTCCCGGCGGAGAATGGTCTGAAATTCCTTATTCTTGTATTCCAGCGGAATCATGATAGAGGGACCATCGCTGTGATCTTATAAGTTTTCTTATCCTGACAAATACACATTAACCGGTACTGCTGAAAGTCCCTGTGGTGAACTTCCGGGCACGCCGGGAGATCGTCCCCATAAACCATCCGGGCCGGCAAATATTTGTTGGGTATAGTCCCAGTTTAGCCACTAACTTTTCTGTACGATTGATCAAAAATCCTCATTGAAGACACTCCAAAGGGCTTCGGCATATACCTCCGCCCCCGCCGCTGCGGCGACCCCCAGGATGCGATAGAACCGATAATGGTAATAAAATCCAAAAAATCCAGTTGTTAAAAACTTAAGCACTTTTTCTATCTTGAATTCAGTAACGTATTTTTTCCATTTGTTCACGTCTTGAATTAATGATAGTTTTAGTGGTTTAATTGGTATATACCCTATTTGTTTTGAGACCCGTTTATTCACAAAAAAAAGTTCAATAAATCTCAAAATCCCCTTAAATTACCAGGTCCCAGTCTTTTTTTAGTCTTAATCGCTTCAGGAAGAACCTGAATGGTATTTCCCTGACAAATTTTATATAATATGCCGGTACTTTTACGCTGTATGCCTCACATAAAGATCCGCCCGGTTGATATGGCTCGGATACATAAAACCCGCCCGCCAGGTGAATATGGCCGGTGCCAGTTCCGTTATTGCGGCTGCCCGGAGTACCAGGAGAACCCGGCATCTGAAGATATCTGCGGCAACTGCTACCATGACCGCCGGTATCATGTAAAAAACCGGTAATGATCCGGAATCTGTTCCAATCAGGGTAACCGGATTTTTCCGGAACGGGTTTTCCGGATCTCTCCATTTCCTATCAGGTGGTCAGTAACGAAGTACCGAATTCGGCGAACCGTCTTTTTAACGTATTTTTTTCTTCTCCTGCCCCCAAACCAGCCTATAAAAAATACCAACCCTTTTCACCCACTCTTGCAGAAAAAACAGGAATATCGGAACCAATCATTCACGGGACCGGGACGTCATAATGGATCACGAATTATTGCAGAGGAAGGACGGGATTACTCCCGGTACCACAGGAGTTATTCTCATACAATTCAGCTAATTGGTGCTGGATCGATCACGAAATTATGAGGAATCCACGGGGAGCAAGACTGGTAGCAAGCATCACCATATTGATCTCCCGGTGCCCGGTCCAGGTGTCAGCCTGCTGATTCGGGTCGTGCATCCAGAACTGTTCGATATTGTTCCTGACCGGCGCCAATCTCACGAAAGTCTCGACCTGCCGTTTCAGGACATCCGACCTTCCGAATAGTGCCGGGTTCTCGTTGATCCATACCGGCAGCATCTCCGCACCGGAGAGAGCGATCGAAAGACCGAGTTCACGAAAGGCAAGGCGATAACCAGCGGGCAAATCGAGGGAACCCCCGCGTTTAAAGCTGTCCACCCCTCTCAGGCCCGAGTCAAGGAGGGGTTCGAGAAGGTTGCCGTAAGGGGAGCCCCTTTTTATCGTCAGTTGCGCGATCCTCACCGCATCGGATAAGAGTCCCCCAATACCCAGGGGATCATCGGTTGAAAGACTCATCCCCCGGCAGATATCGGCCAAATCGGCAATAGCTGCGGTCAGTCCGGGTTGCGGCGATTGTCCGAAGTCCTGTACTGCAGCGAGGTGCAGCTCATGGTACGTAATAAAACCATCAAGAGGATCATGCTGGCCCATGGAAGGAACCAATGGGCGGGTAAGATCGGTGCTCATCTTCCAGAACATCCTCTTCCTTCCGCCGGAACGGGGTACATACGTGAAACCGGCATGAACCGTTTGTGCCAGTTCGATTGCCCATGTGAGATATTTTACCTCGTTGGTTACCTTGCTTACCTGGTGAAGCGCATGCATCCATTTCGTCAGGTAATGATAGTACTGTCCGTCCTGGTCCCATTCGCGGCGCTCGTTGTAAGGCTCGGCCGGGCCTCGTTCCCTATACGGTTTTCCAATCCGCAGCCCTCCTAAGGTTGGATGCAGCTCACCTTCCTGTTCAGGAAGTCCGCTGATCCAACCGGTACGGGGGTCATCTCCACGGTATCGCCCGAGCGTATGATGCACCTGGTCAACAAGGCACAGTGCCATTTCCCGGCAGGTAGTATCCCCGGTCTGCCGGAACAGTTCAAGATAATTGCAAACAGCAAACGCATCTGTCCAGAGGTAGCGCTGCGGGTGAGTGCCTGCTGGTTCCAGGCCGGTCAACCGGGCAAAGGCCAGCATGATCTTCCCGACGTGCTCTGCAGTTTCGGTCTGGTTCATCACTTCTCCTCATAGGATGTATAAAGGATAAAAATATCGGATTGGAATATTTTTTTTCCGGAATTGTTTCAGAAAATGTTTCAAAATTTGTTTTTTAGGCAATTGGCTATAAATCACCTGTCCAAAACATAGCATGGTGATTTCCATGTCCGCCATGAAAAGTTCAGAAGTCAGTAAAACCTTCGGTTTCAATCAACCGTATGCGTTTCCCATGCAGGTTCTGCAAAAACCATCCAGCACCGGAATTGCCCGGTTCACAGGTTACCCGGATACTGTGGCCGGTGATCTGGAAAAGAATTGCAATAATATGGGGATTGCGGTCAGCTCAGAAGAATTGAATGAACTAAAGACGTTTAGGGAATTTTTATCGAGGCACGTAAAACCAAATGCAATCTGTGATGTCCAGTGCATGCTCCTCTGGGCAGAGTGGATCAGGTTTTATAAAAAACAGACGAGGAAGATTCCTGATTTAATACTTGAAAAAGAATTCCGAAATTTAATTACTAATCATTTTGATCTCCCGGTAACAGAAGATGGTTTCCGTGGGTATATTTATCCCGGAATAAAGTACGTCCCATAATATTAATTGTCTGATATATGAAAGGGAGGGGGAAGTGTTGTTTACCCCCCACACGCAATTTTTTTGTGATAACGGTCAAAACCGCCGTACTCTTGTTTTTTTTATGGGGGGGAAGGTTATTCTTGGCAGTATTTTTTTGAGTTCTGGCAAATCCGGGGGCGACCGGTTCCGGTGTCGCCATGAAAAAAGACCGGATTTTTTATTTACCGGATGTCATCCTCACACGATAGCAAAAAAAAGTTATGCGATCACGCCAGAATCGATTGCCCATCGCGGATGGTAGTCAGGTACCAAAGAGACAGGTTCGGAATCAGACTTTTTTACCATGAAGTAAACGTCGAGGATCGCACCTTTGGACAATTGTGCAAAACCCGCCTCGGGAACGACAATGTAGTCCCGCGCCGCTTCGGTCGTATTCGGAGCGATCAACCCCGACCGTGCACCATTCCCTCCATGGGATATCCCAATTCCCCCATAGGTGTCGCCATTAATATCCGTTAGCCTGCTGAACCAGACCAGCTGGACAGGTACTGTCCCGGTATTTTTTACGGCGATGTATATCGTAATTGTCTGTTTACCCGGTTCGGTTGGGGTATCGATCTCAAAACTATCGACCGATGCAGTGAACGGGGTTTCTCCGGTTCCCAATTTTACCGATGCATTCATAGGTAAGACGGGATTTGTCACCGCCGTTATTGACGGAACTGGTAAAGGTGGTGTCGTACCAGGCAACGTCGGCTGGATTGTACCGGTACCCGATGGAATTGTCATACACCCGGCGACAAACAGCAAGATTACTACGCATCCAGATAAGAGAATTTTCTTCATAATTTCACCATATCTAGTAAATAAAACGTGTAATTATGTTAAAATTCTCTCCTTTGATGACGTACGTTCTCAGGGAAACTACCGGAAAACTTAGTGTTCGGCGCACCGGACCTCACGTCCCCGCATCCAGGAAAGAACGGCAGCAACTCCGATAATAACTATGGATGCCCAGAGCGAGGCGTCGATGCCCAGCAGGAATGCTTCCGAAACACCGCCGACAAGGTTCGTAGTGCCGATGAAAACCTCAAATGCGACGTTCCGGGGGATCGATGCTGAGGCAACCGTGATGGCAACAACGAAACTTCCCAGGATGCCAATATTCTGCACGGTCCTGAGGACTCCGGAGATCCCCCCATAGGACCCGGCTGGGGCGTTAGCCATGACAGCACTGTTATTTGAGGGGAAGAACATCGCTGAGCCGATACCTGAGATCCCGGATGCAGCTAATACCACCCAGAGCGGGGTATCGAGCTGAAGGGTGAGATATCCAAGCGTTGCAAGGATCAGCATCACCGCGCCGGAAGTCGCGAGGAGACGTGCCCCGTAACGATCGGAAAGCCTGCCCATGAAAGGGGAAAGGAGGCTTCCCACGACGTATCCTGGAGTAAGGAGGAGTGCTGCATCGAGAGGTGAGAGCCCGCGAATCCCCTGGAGGTACATCGTAACAAGGAAGACGACAGACAGGTAGCCCAGGCTTAAGAAAAAGGATGCCGTGATGGAATATTTCATGATCCGGCTTTTAAAGGCAGTAAAGTCTATCATTGGGTTGGAAGTCCGGAATTCATAGGCAAGGAACAGGACGAGGGCTACAACCCCGGAAAGGAAGGTCAGGACATTTGAACCTGCGGTACCCTGACTTGCAAAATCGACACCCGCATACGAGATGAGGGTGAGAGCAACTCCCAGCAGGATCATACCTGCCATATCAAGGTGTGCCTTGACCCTGACAGAATCCTTCACGTACCGAATCCCGAGCACCGTCGCAATTATTCCGATCGGCACGTTGATGAAGAAGATATATTCCCACCCGATATAGGTCGTAATAATTCCACCAAGGACTATGCCCAGCATCGCCCCGCTCGTCCAGCCAAGGGAAATATACCCGAATGCCGTGCCCCGGGCATTGGGGGGGAACTCATCGGCGATAATAGCGCCGCTGTTTGCCTGCATGAGTGCCCCGCCGAATGCCTGTATGCCACGGGAGAGGATCAGCCAATAGATTGTGGGGGACAGGCCGCAGAAGAGAGAACCTGCAGTAAACACGCCAAAACCCGTGTTAAACATCCTGCTCCTCCCGTAAATATCTCCCAGTCGCCCAAGCTGGGTGGTACATACAGCCACGACGAGGAGATAGATCAGGATCATCCAGAGGGTGGTCAGAAGGTCAGAATGGAGGTGTTCTGAGATGGTAGGAAAGGCAAGAATAACGATGGTGGAATCAATTGAACCCATAAGGGTCCCGAGCATGAGAATGCCTATGATGATCTTTTGCTTTGTATCCATCTGATCACGACGAGATTGGATTATGATTGAACAGTATTGTTGGGAAGGAACGGGGAAATTTTCTATCGGATCCCATATAAAGATCGTGATCGAGGGCATCGGAGTTCATAAAGAGGGACGTCGTCACGACGAATTCAATACGATACTCCGGGTGATTTGTGATTTCACCTTGTCCCGGGTCTTTGTAATGAGGAACATTTCGTCCATGGTATGATCATTTCTCAGACTTCTTCATCGGGATGGCAATAATCGGCTACATCCACCGGAGCGAAGGGACTGCTGACGGATCGGATATCCCCCTTATTACCGGCGGGGGGTCACTCAGTTCCTGAACCGCAGATAGTGGTTGAGAAAAACTCCCCCAAGCCAAACGGACAAATAACTCTGTTGGGGGATTGCCCTGATCGAAATCCGCGATCTCAATGAACAAAAGAAATGGGGTCGCTCTAGGGAAAATTTACTCTCCAGCCTGCCGTAGCGCACCGCACCTGCCTATTGCCCGTATCCCTGACGGCAACCCGGTTGCATCGATCGATGCTATCATTACCCTGACACCCGCAGATATTGCGGCCAGGCCTTCCAGTATTCGAACGTGCCGGGCGGGTTTCCTCTCGATGGCTGCTGGTGCGTACAAACCCCTCCCGGAAGTACTTGCATTGCCCCCGGACCGGAAATATGCCTGCGCGATGATGTCTGGCTATCCGCAGTACAAAACCTGCGGGATTCCGCGCCGCAAACACGTGGAGATCGTGTGGGGGTAGCGGCGGAGTCCGCTGAACTAGTGATGGAAACCGGACTAAAAAAGGATACTTTTTTCCACCGATTAGAACTTGATTTTCCTGAACAGGAATCCCCCGAGCACCGTCATCACCAGTGCAAAACCTCCGATAACTGCAAAACAGACGAGAGGGTTAACCTGTGAAACACCGGTCAGACCGTACCGGATCCCTTCAACACCGTAAGTAAGGGGATCCAGCAGGGTAACCGGTCCCATCCATGCCGGCAGTGAGCTGATGGGGAAGAGGGCACCGGAGAGACCGAATATCGGAAAGACGACAAAGTTCATGATGAGCTGGAAACCGGTCATATCCTCCATCCGTGATGCGATGGCGATACCAAAAGCAGTGAACGATATACCGATCAACGCCATGAACATGAACGCAATGAGAAACCCGGTAAGGCTCGAGATATGGAGTCCGATGAACACAGAAAGGACGAGGATCATGAATCCCTGGAGGACTGCCGTCGTTGCCCCGCCAAGGGTCTGGCCCAACATGATCTCGAGCCGTGAGACCGGTGCCACGAGAGTCTCTTTTAAAAACCCGAACTGTTTGTCCCAGATAATCTGGATCCCGGAGAAGACGGAAGTGAAGAGCACGCTCATCGCGACCATGCCCGGGATAAGGAATACTATATAGTTACCGCCGAGCCCGGGCAACTGCACGACAGAGTTCAGGCCAAACCCCAGGAAGAGCAAAAAGAAGAGGGGCATACTGATACTGCCGATGATCCGGCTCTTTGACCGTATGTATCGTTTCATATTCCGGAGCCAGATGGTGTAGATAATATCCATAGTTAATGCCTCACCATCCTCTGGTGCATGCGCATGTTCGTCTTATGGTCTGCTTCTTCCTCCCGGATAGTCTTCCCGGTAAAGGAGAGAAAGACATCCTCAAGGGTAGGTTTGTGTATCGCGATGGATTCGATCGGGATCCGTTGTGTGTTGAGCAAGGTCACGATAGTGCTGATATGCTGTTCGGCGTTTTGCAGGCTGATAATTGCTTCATCATTATGTTTTTCGACGCGGATGATCCAGGGTTCGGTCAGGGCGGCAACAATCGCTCCCGGATCGGAAGATTTGATGGTCACAACATCTCCTCCGATCCCATCTTTGAGGTTCTTCGGAGTATCGAGAGCGATGATCCTTCCGTGATCGATGATCGCGATACGGTTGCATAACCGGTCCGCTTCGTCCATGTAATGCGTGGTAAGGATGATAGTGATCCCCTTTTCCTTTGCGAGGGTTGCAATATACTGCCAGAGGTGATTGCGGGTCTGGGGATCAAGACCGAGTGTTGGTTCATCTAAGAAGAGGACCGACGGGTGGTGTAAAAGACCGCGTGCGATCTCAAGGCGCCGTCGCATCCCTCCGGAGAATGTTTTGACGATGTCATCTTTCCGGTCTTCGAGCTCAACAAGGTTCAGGAGCTCGGTGATCCTCTGCTTCCTTATGTCGGTGGGAATACGGTAAAGACGCCCGTGAAAGTCCATGTTCTCCCAGGCCGTCAGCTCTTCATCAAGGCTCTGGTCCTGGAAGACAATTCCGATGGATTTTCGTACCCCATCTTCATCCTTTTCAATATCGATGCCATTGATCGTTGCCGAACCTGAAGTAGGTTTGAGCATGGTCGAGAGCATGGACAGCATCGTTGTTTTTCCAGCGCCGTTGGGGCCAAGCAGGCCGAAAATCTCCCCGTGATCGATATCAAAGGATATGTTATCCACGGCGACCAGATCGTTAAATCGCCGGGTTAAATTCTGGATATGTATTGCGACAGCCATGTGTTATGGTCCTTTCCCGTACTGTCGGGCATTTCTTCCGGTAGCTTTGATGCCTGTTCTGTTAATACACTTCTCATAGTACCACAAAAAAGGTAATGACGTCAGATTGGAGCATCAACAGGTTAAAAAGTGCCGTAAATTGATTTTTTGCCTGATCATGCAACATCCACCAAAAGGCAGATCGAAAGAGAATGCCAAAAACAGGTGATGCTCGTAGGAGAGAGAGAAGAAAAGGGCAGGGTTATTTTTTGATGGCTTTTCTGATCTTTGCCATAAGGTCGGGAGGAACAGGATCTATTTTATGGACACTTTTTGCATGTTCCGCGATCTTTTTCATCAGCTCCGCTTCTGTCGGGGCACTCGTCTGGAATTTACAGTCCATACCGATATCCTTGCATACAAATGAGGGCATTGTGTTTCACTAGGACGCATATTTTTCCTGCAAATATTAAATTTTTTTCCTGAATATCAGCATATGATATATCAATTGCCAATACGGGTCTTTCCTGATCCCCAACTGGCCAGGAACAACAACCCGGGATTTTCGGCAATTTCTCTCTCCAGGAATTTGATCTGCCAGGCCTGCCGGAGGGGGGGCTGAATTTTGTATTTAAAAATGAGGGGATCCTCATAGATCCCATTTATCCTTTAAACGGACTTTTGGATCTTTTTACGATTTTTGCCAGCTCGAAACCTGCCATGCACACCAGTGCGAAACCGGCAATAAGGAGAATTGTTGCACCGGTAATATGCGTTATGCCGAAACGCTGTCCGATAGCGGGAAACCCCAGCAGGAGTGCGAGAAATGCTGACGCTCCCGCCGCCCACACGACCATCACACGGTTTGAAAACACACCAATCCGGTAGAGCGGATCATGTGCCGAACGTGAGAAGAACGCGAGCAGGATGTGCCCGATCATCCACGAGGAGAACGCAGCCGTCTGGGCTGCCGCGAGGGGGATGCTCAGGGAAAAAGACGCCCAGTAAGGTACAAATACCGCAACCCAGAGGGCTGCCCCACCCAGCGCAATACCTGTCAGCATCGGTGTATCGAGAAAAGGGATCCTCGGATCATGCGGCGGGCGTTGATCAATGGACGGCTCAGGAGGTTCTGCAACAAACGATGCTGATGCCCCGAGGTCCATAAAGAGCTCCAGCAGGATGATCTGGATCGGGGAGAAGGGAAACGGGATACCAGCCGCGAGCGACGCGGCGAAGACTGCAATCAGGGCGACCTTTACCGAGAGATAATACTTGACACCCTTGGAGAGATTGTCGAAAATGCGCCTGCCTTCAAAGATGCCTTTTCCGATGGTGATGAAATTATCATCAGCAATGACAATATCGGCAGCTTCCTTTGCAGCGTCAGTACCTTTGATTCCCATTGCAATCCCGATGTCTGCGCCTTTCAAGGCCAACGAGTCGTTCACACCGTCCCCAGTGACCGCCACGACTTCTCCCTTTTCCTGAAGGGTTTTGACGATCCGGTACTTATGCTGCGGGGTGGCCCGGGCAAACACCGAGACGTCGTCCAACACAGCCCGGAGATCGGCATCTGCAAGTGCATCAAGATCTTTTCCTTCAAGGACGCGGGCATCGGGAATCCCCACCTCACCGGCAATAGCGGTGGCTGTCCGGGGATGGTCCCCCGTCACCATGATGATCCTGATGCCGGCACGCTGTGCCCGTTCTATCGTTTCTCTGACGCCGGGACGGGGGGGATCTTCGATCGCTATAAGCCCGTCGAGAATAAGGTCCCGTTCAAGTGCCGGGAACGGAATATCCCCTTCTGTGGGATTAACTGTCCGGTGTGCGACCGCAACCACCCGCTGTCCCCGTGCAGTCTCCTGTCCAAGCGCTGCCATGGCCTGGCTTGTGTCACCGGATACTCCGGCAAGCACCTCTTCGGGAGCACCAATCACAGAGAGGACAAGGCTCCCGTTGTGATCCCGGATTACAGCCCGGGTTTTTTCCCCCGTCTCGAATGAACGTTCCCGTAGTATCCTGCCTGAATCGGCAGAGATGTGCTGAATGTCAGCAGCAGTGGTGATAGCACGATCGGTGATCGAATCAGAAAGATCTGTCATAGCGGAACGGGCAGAACGCAGGACCAGGGTGGAGTCGCGTTCGGGAAAGACCTTGGTGACTTGCATCGCACTCTCGGTCAGGGTTCCGGTCTTGTCGGTGACAATCACGGTCGCATTCCCCAGCGTCTCGGCCGCTTTTAATTTCTTGACAAGAAAATTCTCTTTCGAGAGCATATACGCGCCCAGTCCCAGGTTCATCGTGATGATGATCGGGAGTTCTTCCGGGATGGTGGCAAACGCAAGGGCAAGGCCGGTGAGGAACATCTGGCGGATCGGCTGTCCCTGCAAAAATCCAATAAGGGGGATTATGATCGAAAAGAACAGGGCAACAAAGACCAGGGTTTTTACCAGCGCTTTCATCGCCAGCTGGAGGGGGGTCTTTGGCTGCCGGATCTCCTGTGCCTGTGCAGCGATTTTCCCGATCCGCGTCGCCCCACCGGTAAATGCGGCTTCCATCATGCCCTCACCTGCGATTACAAGGGTTCCTGCTGATACTTCATCACCCGGCCCCTTCTCCCGGGGGAACGATTCGCCGGTCAGTGAAGATTCGTCCAGCTGGAGGCTGACCGCTGAAAGTACTCTCCCGTCTGCTGCTACCCGGGTCCCGGAGACAAAGACCAGGAGATCCCCCGGAACCACCTCTTCGGTCGCCACTTCCCGTATTGTACCGTCGCGCATAACCCTTGTTTTTGGTTCAGCAAGCTGTGCGAGCGAGGAGATGGCTTTTTTTGCCCGGTACTCGTTGGCGATCTCGACAAGGACAAGGGTTGCGATGATAGCATAAAGCGTGAGAGCGTCGTTGAGGTTTCCCAGGATAGTATAGAACACTCCGACAGTGAGAAGCAGGAGGATCATGGGTTCTGTAATCTCTTCCTTCGCGATACCGAGGAACGTGATCTCATGACGGGATGTTATCCGGTTCTTACCGAACTTTCTGAGTTGTTCACGTGCTTCTGGTTCGGTCAGTCCTTTACGATCGCGAGCCGGGGCGTCAGGATCCATGGATCTGTATTGTCAGGGATCGTAATTGAGAATTTCCGTATCTCCTGCTCAGGAAAGAAACCCCCACCGTGACTGAAAAACTGACCGGAACGGGGAGGTAAAAAATATACTTTTTTCAGGAGAATTAGTACTGAACACCGATCGCATGTTCCCTGAATCGGGCACTGGTCATCCTGAAAGGTCAGGAATAGTCTGATTCACCGGTGTCCAATCCTGAGGGGGTTCTTGTTATTACAAATTTTGTAATTGCCCAAAAAAATAATAAGCATTGAGATTTTTAAAAGGGTAGCTGCTATGCATGGAAGATCGTTATGAAATACCTGATGTACCTATCGTGTTTAATTCTCGTTCTTGGGGTAATTCTCATGCCCGTTGTTGTTATAGCAGCGTCAGCCCAGGTTACCCCGGATAACAAGGTAATCAATTCCACCCAATCCGGGGCAAATTCCGTGAAAGTCGCTATTCCTACCACTCGGGCCCCCCCATCAATCCGGAGAAGTGGAGATGCCTATCACACACCCCATACAACCTCTCCGTCATGAGACAACCGTTCAACCAACCTTTTCACCCCCGGTAAGAACTCCGGAGACGACCCGGGCTACGCCAACTCCCACTATTCCCCGGACCACCCTGCCGACTCCCACAACAGTACCTGTTACCCAGACCCCCCCAACGACAGTACCGGTAACCCCGACGTTAACTTCTACGACGGTCCCGATTACCCAGACAGTACCCCCAACAACAATCACGGTCACACCGACGGTGACAATTCCTGTGGTTACGGTCACGGTGCTGGTGTATCCATCAGGCCCGGTCTATTTACCGACGTATTACTATCCCCCGGGATACTCGTATCCGATAACTTCCTATTATCCTTCGGGTGCAATCACCGTTACTTCCAACCCCTCATCCGCAGTGGTTATCCTTGACGGGTATAATACCGGGACAACTCCCTATATATTCACCGGCGTGTCGCCGGGATATCACACGGTCGAGATTGACTATCCCGGGTACGAAGCCTACATAACCAACGTCTATGTTGATAACGGAGCAAGTATGGAAGTGGACGCAAACCTTGTTTCGCTGACGAATTACGGTTCAATGTATGTGGATTCGACACCCCAGGGGGCGGATGTATACGTTGATGGGAATTACGAGGGCAGATCACCGGTAACGGTCAGTTCGCTCACCGAAGGAGCCCACCAGGTTGAACTCCATCTCGCCGGGTATGAGGTTATGACAACTACAGAAACTGTGGTGGCCGGACAGGGGACGGTTGTTAACCTGGTGATGGGTCCTTATTCGACATCATCAGGGTCTGGTTCAATAGATATTACCTCAAATCTGCCGGGAGCGCTGGTATATCTTGACGGAATTTACAAAGGATCCACCATATCCGGGAATACGTTTAATGTCATCTCAGTCAGTCCCGGATCCCACACGATTCTCCTCCATAACCCGGGATACACGGATTTCACTCAAACGGTGGAAGTAACCGGCGGGCAGATCTCGTATGTTAACGCGATATTTTCCCAGCCATCGGTAGTCCCGCAAAGTACGGCAGTCTCTTCCGGAGGAGCTGGATCAGTCATCGCCACCTCAACACCCGCCGGTGGACAGGTATACCTTGACAACCAGTTCAGGGGAGTTGCACCGGTCACGATCTATAATGTGGCCCCGGGAACCCATATAATAAACATGAAGCTTCCCGGTTACAACGACTGGTCAACATCGGTCAATGTCCCGGGTGGCCAGGTAACCCAGGTACCGGCTGTATTCGTTGCGGGAAGCGGTACCACGCCAATACCGACACGTGCAGTACTTACACCTTTCATCATCATTGGTGCTCTGGTGATTTGTGCCGTTGTAACTTCAAGGATCCGGAGATAATTCCGGATCCTGCTGCATCCATTTTTTGATAATATTTCATAACAAGAAAGGGAGCTTTCAGGATGGATTTTTTTGTTACATTTTTTGAAAATTAAACATATGCATATATATTTCGGGAGAGAGCAGATCCCGACAATATCAAGGAATACATACGTATGACTGATCGCCTGTTCCGGTATTACAAGGATGACTTTGGGAAGATCCCTGTGCGCGTCATCCACATGGATCTTATTTTTGATGTTTTTGATGATCATACGAAAGTTACCTCCGAGTTACATGCTGAATCCCTTGGTTGCCTGCTTTCCGATCTGGCACTGAATGCAAAAAATCTTGAAATTCTTACCGTGACCTGCCCCGGACACGATTGTTCGTACGAATACGATCCTCAAAAAAGCATATTGATGATCCGGTTTGGCGAGCCCGTAGCACCCCGGACACGTTTTATTATCCATACGGAGACCATCTGCCGCCCCACGAAAAATCTTCTTGAAGGTCTCTATTTCGACGAGACCCCGCCGGGTGCTCCGCCTCAGCAGATCACCCAGTGCCAGCAGTGGGGGTTCCAGCGGCTGGTCCCCTGTATCGACGATATGACAGCAAAGTGCACTTATTCCACCACGATCATCGCCGACGAGCGGTATACGAACCTGATAACCAACGGGAATGTAGTTTCGCCACGCCGTGCTGCCGGGGACGGCAGAGTGAAGATTACCTATGAAAATATGATCACGCCGATGGCCCCGTACCTGTTCTTTCTCGGGTGCGGGACGTACGCTACCTTCAGCCAGGAATGCGAGTACGCAGACGGACGAAGGTGCTCACTCGAGCTGCTGGTCCCCCCGTCGTCAGATCCGGGAATGGCATCAGATGCTCTCGACATCCTCCACGATGCCGTTGTCTGGGTACATCTATTTACCGGTCCGGACCGGTATGGCAAGCCGGAGATCAGGAACCGGCTTTATCGGTGTATGATAGAACTGGACCGGATCAAAAAAACTGATCCGGCCTCCCCGGCATTGTCTCCGATACGCTCTGAACTCAACACCCTCATCAAACAAATCGTCCCCGGTTACGCGTATACGGGAACAACCTATCGGGAGATCGCCATGCAAAACTCCGATTATGGGGGAATGGAAAATGTCGGCAACACAACGATTACGGCAAACCGCATCATGCCCTATCCCACGATGACCGACTCCGCGTATGAGTACCTGACCGGGGTGAAGGCCCATGAATTTTACCATAACCTCAACGGCTCGGAAGTGACCGGCTGGTCCCCGTTTGAGATCTGGCTTAATGAGGCGGTCACCGTCCATATCGAGAGCCAGTACCATGCCTTCCATTTCGGGGAAGACTATGTACGACTCCAGACTGTTCTCTCGTTACTTGCCCCGGGCAGCGGGACTCTCGAACTCGATAGCGGGGCCGCATCCCTCCCCATCGAACCCGACGGGTTCAATGATCCCAACGAGCTCATCACGGATATTACCTACATGAAAGCCCCGGAATTTGTAAGAATGATCGAGACACTCATGGGAAAGGAGGCATTCGTGAAGGGGCTGGACCTGTATCACCACAGGTACCGCCATGGGAACGCGACCCGTGATCAGTGGGTTCAGGCAATGGAGGAGGTATCCGGACAGAATTTTTCCCCTATGGCGGAAGGATGGCTCAAACAGACCGGTTTTCCGGCGCTCTCGTTACAGCCGGTATATAGCAGCGAACGCGGGATAATGACCCTCAAAATCCGTCAGTCCGGAGACGATCCGAAGAAGCACTGGATCTTCCCGGTCAGGATCGCGCTGGTATCTGCATCGGGAGGCGATATCACTGAGTTACTTCACCGGGTCGATAAAGAGGAAGAAACCCTCGAACTTGCTTCTCCCGAACGACCCGCATTCCTGTCGGTCAACCGGGGATATTCATTCTACGGGAAAGTCGGGTACGATGCGTCCCGGGCCGAACTCTGTCTCCAGGCTGAAAGGGATTACGACATTACCAACCGGTACATCGCGTTCATGACACTCATGGACCAGGAAAAAATGAAGATGCTGGAAAATCCGGACGCCCGCCCGGACCCGGAATGTATCGATCTCTATTTCCGGCTCCTCTCAGACCGGGACCTCATGATGAGGGCAGGCGGCCAGTTTTTAACGATATTTGAATCTGCTCCTGACAAAAAATATGCCCACCGCTACCAGGCACTCTATGATGTCCGCGAGAAGATATTCCATTCAATCGCGGTCCGGCATAAAACCGGCCTGCTCGATCTCTATACCGCCATGAAGGTGCCCTACATCATGCCGGATACGTTCGGGGAACGAGCCCGGGCCATAAAAGAACGCCAGGTGAAAAATACTGCACTTGCAGTCCTCTCACGGCTTGGTACTGCTGATATCCACCAGCTCATGAAAGACCAGTTCGACCAAGCTATCTCCGCCACCGACAAGCTGGTTGCATTCAGCCTGTACATGGACAGTTCGGCAGGCGACCGGTTCAGGATACTTGAATCCTTTGAACAGGAATCGGAGAAAAATTACGTCAGCTGGGAAAATTTCCTTGCGGTTATCGCCGGGAACAGCAGTCCGGATGTATTGGATCTCATAGCCCGGGTCGAGCGATCCGCTGCGTTCCGGATCGAGCAGGCAAATGACCAGCGGGCACTCTACAGCAGGTTTGCCCTCAACCGGAAAAAATCGCTTCAGACCGGGGAGGGGCGAGCCTTCCTGCAAAAGACCTTGCATACACTGGCACCGATCAATGAATACAGCACGGTAATGATGATGAGGGTATTCGGCGCTCTCGATGCGATGGAAGAAGCAGACCAGACCCCGCTCGTCGGAATTCTGGCAGGGCTTCTTGAAGATCTTGACCCGGAAAAAACACCGAGCGTCTATAACACGGTACGCCGCCTGCTTGCCGCATCCCCGCTGGCGGTCAGGAACTATGAACAAAAACAGGCAATCATAACGAAGCTCCGGCTATGACGTGCAGGATTTCATAACCCGGAACGGCTCGACAGATGACTTCCCGGTTGGTTGGAAAGGTTTTTTTCTGCTGACAGGTATTGTTAAAAAATATGTGAGGAGAACCAGGAATGATCAACGCATTACCGCTAAAGGATTACCGGGCAGTATATAAGCCCGATCAGGTTGAGTGTGCTACTACTGAAACCATGAAACCTACAGAGGAGATCATCGGGCAGGAGCGTGCACAGAGGGCGCTCCGCTTCGGCCTTGAGATCCAGGAGAGGGGATTCAATATCTATGTTGCCGGAATACCCGGGACGGGGAGGAGAACTGCGGTAAAGAAATTCCTTGATGAACTGGCAAAGACCAAAGCAAAAGCAGACGACTGGATCTATGTCAATAACTTTGTTAACCCGTACGAACCTCTCGCTATCCGTCTCCCCTCGGGAATGAGCAGCCAGCTGAAGAAGGATATGGCTTCGTTTGTGGAGGAAGTACGGAGAGCCCTGCCAAGAGCCTTTGAGAGTGATGATTATGCGACAAAACGCGAAGAAGCGCTCGGGAAACTTGATAAGGAGCGGGAGACAATCGTCGGGCAGGTCAACGAGAATGCTGCAAAACAGGGTTTTACGATCCAGATGGGGCCTACCGGCCTCATGATTATTCCGGTGATCGACGGCAAACCCCTCACGCAGGAAGAGTTTGATGCGCTCCCCAAAGAGACCCAGGCGGGAATACTCCAGAGAAGGGAAGCCCTTGATGTCGACCTGCGGAGCGGGTTCCGTAAAGTAAGGGAACTCGACGCGAAGGGGATGGAGGTAGTCACCAAACTCAATAGTGAGATTGCGCTCTATGCCATCGGTCATCTCCTTACCGGTCTCAGAGAGAGATACGGAAAAATAAACGATATACTCTCGTATATTGACAGCGTTCAGAAAGATATCCTGGATAACCTGGGTACATTCCTCGGATCAGCACCACAGCAGCCGCAGCCACCACAGGAGCAGGTCCCGCCCCCGTTCCAGCAGTGGCTCGCAAAAGACCTTGCGTTCAGGAAATATGAGGTTAACATCGTAGTGGACAATGGAGGGCTAGCCGGCGCCCCGGTCGTTTTTGAAGAGACTCCCAGTTACCAGAACCTCCTGGGAAGAGCAGAAAGGGAGGTCCAGTTCGGCGTAGTGACAACTGACTTCATGATGATCCGCCCGGGTTCGGTGCATAAAGCGAACGGCGGCTACCTGGTCATCCCCGTACTGGACCTCTTCAGGTATCCCTTTGCCTGGGAGGGGCTGAAATCCGCCCTCAAAACAGATAAGGTCAGGATTGAGGAGCCGGGGGAGCAGGCAGGATTCATTGCAACCCGGGGACTCAAACCACAGCCTATTCCGCTGAACGTAAAAGTTATCATTATCGGCACCCCTGATATCAACCAGATCCTGCACGAGGGAGATCCCGACTACCCGGATCTCTTCAAGGTGAGGGCGGATTTCGATACCGTCATGGACCGGAATGAGGACAATACGAAGAAATACGCCGCCTTTACCTGTACTCTCTGTAAACGGTTCAATTTAAAACACCTGGATAATACCGCGGTCGCAAAAGTCGTGGAATACGGGTCAAGGCTTGCGGAAGACCAGAAGAAGCTGACCACGAGATTTTCCAGTATCGCTGACCTGATCAGGGAAGCAAACTTTTACGCAATGCAGGAAAAAGTGCAATTCACAACGGTGAAGCATATCGAGATGGCGATCGAGGAAAAGTTGTACCGTTCCAACCTGATCCAGCAGAAGATACAGGAGTTCATCGAACGGGGAGTGTTCCTGATAGATACTGACGGGGATAAGGTCGGCCAGATCAACGGGCTTTCGATCATGGAGATGGGTGATATTGCGTTTGGCCGGCCATCGCGGGTGACCGCCAGTGTTGCCGTCGGGCGGGATGGGATCATTGACATCGAACGCCAGGCACAACTGGGGGGGCCCACCCATACCAAGGGTGTCCTCATCCTCGGCGGTTATCTTGCAAACAAGTATGCCCAGGACAAACCACTCTCTCTTACTGCAAAACTTGTCTTCGAGCAGAGTTACGGGGGAGTGGATGGCGACAGTGCCTCGAGCACGGAATTGTACGCGATCCTTTCGGCGCTCTCAGGTCTTCCCATCAGGCAGTCCATTGCCGTTACCGGATCGGTAAACCAGAGGGGAGATGTGCAGGCAATCGGTGGGGTGAACGAGAAACTTGAGGGGTTTTTCGAAGTATGCAAGGCCAAAGGCCTGACCGGAAAACAGGGGGCCATGATCCCGGCAAGCAACGTCCAGAACCTTATGCTCAAAGAGGAGATTCTCGAAGCGGCAGAAGCAGGCAAGTTTACGATCTACCCGGCAACCACCATCGATGAGGGGATTGAATTCCTCACGGGCGTCCCGGCAGGGGAACGGCAGGCCGATGGATCGTTCACGGAAGGAACGGTCAACTACCTGGTCAACAAGAGGTTAACGGAGATGGCAGAAACGGTCAGGAAATTCCAGGTCACTTCACGATAATTTTTCATATACCCCGTTGGATCCCACGCCGAGCGGTGCATGCGCCGATATTATCTCGAAAATTTTTTTTAAAGGCAAGCGGGTTTCAATCCGGCTTTTCCTCTTTTATTGAAATAACAGAGGCCAATTCCTATCACTAAAAAGAAGGAAGCAGTAATACTGCATTGGGATTCAGATAACATGCGAGAATAATACAGCCGATCATTGCAAAGATGGGCGTGTAGGAGTATAAGGGGACTTTAAAACTCCGCCTGGCATCCGTCATCATCTTCCGGAGTTTGAGCAAACTGAGGTTGATGAAAAAGAAGGTAAGGAGTGTCCCGAAATTAAAGAGGGAGGCAAGCCGGTCCAGGTTGCCGTTGGTTACCACAATCCCGCTCATGATAATCGCCATAAGAGTATGGTGAACGCCGGAACTTTCTTCAGGATGTAACCCCGGAATACCGGGAGCTGGCGGTTGCATCCGGGTGAATAATGCATCCCCAGTCCCCCGATAAGCCGGCTGGTACGAGACATCTCTCCTGCAAACAGCGGTGCAGGTTTCACCGCCTGGCAATGATGAGGTAGTGATAGGGTCCCGCGTCATGAACGGACATTACGCGGTATCCGGCTGATCCGATCAGGTTCCTGGCCTTCCCGATGGAGAACCGCTTTTCCTGCGGGGGTCCAAACGCCATAGGTTGATCTTTCCAGTCAAGATCAACCAGTCGCCCTTCAGTGCTGAGCATCTTTTTAGCGTTTAATAGTACCCGGGCAGGATCCCGGAAATCATGAAGGTTTATACCGAAAAACACAACGTCGGCACATCCTTCGCAGAAGACAGTCTTTTCTGCCTCTTTGACTTCAGTGAAAAGGTTATCAAGTCCTTCCTGTGCAGCCCTCTGCCGGAGCCGTTCAACAGCACCGGCATCGATATCATTCGCATATACTTTTCCTGAACTACCAACTCTCCGCGCCGCAGGGAGGGCAAAGTACCCGTCACCACATCCCATATCGACAAATATCATTCCCTGCGCTATACCGATCAAAGAGAGGAGCTCTTCGGGATCCTGCCATTGTCGTCGTTCCGGATCATCCGGACTGAATTGTTGTCTGCTCATGCGGTAACCTGCTTTTTCTGTGAATAGTTGGGGAACAGGATTATAAAAAGATTGGATTAATGGATTTTGCCGGGGTGCCAGGGATGGGATACTGGTTTGGGAAAACTATCTGACGGGCAGATCTTCTGCGTTGCCGGGTACAAGAGAAATTTTCTATTTTTCGTCGTGACCTGAAAACGATTGAAAATAAGAGTTTTTTCTCATACCTGCGGCCAGGAAATTGATATTCTATTGTCTTACTTGATCCGTTATTTGGGCCCGTCATACCTGATCGCACGATGCTGATGTCGGGTTGGATATTTTCAGGGCACCAAGCGTAATACCTTTGATGAGGCAGGCCAGTTCATTGTCCGGGTGTAGCCTGAGAACCGCGTTAAAACACCCGAGAGCCTCTTCATATTTTCTTAACCCTGCATACGCAACGCCTTTGTTGTTCAGGGCCTCGGCATTATCCGGATGATTCTTCAGGACCTCATCCAAACACGCAATTGCCGCATCGTACTGCCTGAGATTGGAAAGATTTACGCCTTTATCATACAAGGCATAAGAATTAACGGGGTTAATCAGGAGGATGGCATCGAAACACCCAATGGCTTCCTCATCCTCATTCATATCGGTAAGGGCGGCTCCTTTGCTCATGAGGGAGGATTCATTCTTCGGGTCGATCCTGATGACCTCGTCAAAACAGGCAACCGCTTCATCCAGCTCTTTTAGTCCGGCAAGGGCACGTCCCTTGTTATACCATGCATCCGCATAATCCGGATTAATCCGGATAACCTGATCGTAACAGGGAACTGCCTCTTCAGGCCTTTCCAGAATTGCAAGGGCTACGCCTTTGTTGTACCATGCATCCGCATAATCCGGATTAATCCGGATAACCTGATCGTAACAGGGAACTGCCTCTTCAAGCCTTTCCAGAATTGCAAGGGCTACACCTTTGTTGTACCATGCATCCGCATAATCCGGATTAATCCGGATAACCTGGTCGTAACAGGGAACTGCCTCTTCAGGTCTTCCCAGAATTGCAAGGATTATACCTTTATGGTACCACGCATCCGCATAATCCGGATTAATCCGGATAACCTGATCGTAACAGGGAACTGCTTCTTCAGGTCTTTCCAGAATTGCATGGGCTATGCCTTTGTTGTACCATGCATCAGCGCTATCGGAGTTCGTCCTGATAGCCGTATCAAAACACGCGAGAGCGTCTTCATACTTTTTCATATCGGCAAGGGCGCTTCCTTTGTTGATCAGGGAGAGGGGATGTTCCGGGTCAATCCTGAGAGCACGATTGTAACAGAGAATGGCTTCTTCGTACTTTTTTAAAGCGGAATAAGCAACTCCTTTGTTGTTCAGGGCGTCTGTTGTATCCGGACTAATCCGGAGGACCTCATCGTAGCACCCGATCGCTTCTTCATACCTTCCAAGACGGGCAAGTGTTACTCCCTTGTTGTACCATGCATCGGGATGATCCGGATTGTTTCCGATGACCTCGTCAAAACAGGCAATTGCCTCCTCGTACTTCGTAAGGCTGGCAAGGGCACCACCCTTGTTCGTCAGAACGAGATAGTGTCCTGGATTAATCTTCAGTGCTCTGTCAAAATATATGACGGACTGATCACCTTTTTTTAAAGCAGCATAGGCAACTCCCCTGTTGTTGAGGGCATCGATATTCCCCGGATTAATGCGGAGGACCTGATCGTACCGAATCATCGCATCTTCGTATCGTCCTGCTGCAGCAGATACAATCCCTTCGTTATTCAGGGCAGCCTCAGTATCCGGCTCTTCCTTCAGATTCTCATCACAAATGGCCTCATCCTGATCCGGAACGGCACGGGCGGATTCTTCACAACATACCATGACTGAAGAATCCGGTTCTTTCCTGAGATCCTCCTCATAAAAGGACGCGGCCTCTTCTTGATCCGGGCCTGCACCGGTAACTCCTTCAGGGCTCACGAAATCTGCCGGGGCCGGTTCCTCTCCAGACTCCTTTTCATAGAGAGATCCCGATTCTTCCTGTTCCAGGATGGTGCCGGATATTTCTTCGCCTGCATCAACGTCTGCTGACGGCGTCGGACAGGTAATGAGCTCTTTTGCAGAGAGGGAAACAGGCTCTTCCTGATCCGGTCCGGTACCGGCAATTTCATCACATCCCGGATTGTCTGCATTCACCGGTACTTCCACGAACTCCTCCTCATACAAGGATACCGATTCTTCCTCCTGATCCGGTCCGGTACCGGCAATTTCATCACATCCCGGATTGTCTGCATTCACCGGTGCTTCCACGAACTCCTCCTCATACAAGGATACCGATTCTTCCTCCTGATCCGGTCCGGTACCGGCACCTTCACTCCTCAAGGTTTCAGCTTTATCCGGACTGATCCGGAGGACCGCATCAAAGCAGGCGACTGCTTTGTCATGCCTTTTCAGTTTTGCCAGGGCACGACCTTTGTTCACCAGAACAGTAACATTTGCGGGATTGATCTCCAGGGAACGGTTGTAACTCAGGACCGCTTCTTCATATTGTTCAAGAGCGGCGAGGGCAACTCCCCGGTTGTTCCAGACAACGGCATTATCCGGGTTAACCCTCAGGTCCTTATCGAAATAGAGGAGCGATTCTTCATACTTTCCAAGACCGGCGAGCGAAATTCCTTTGTTGTTCTCCACATCAGCATAATCCGGTCTGATCATGAGATCCTGATCGTACCCTGCTGCGGCCTCACCATACTTTTTTGAACATGAATATAATACCTCTGTGCTGTTCCAAACCCCGGCAATACCGGGGTTGATCGCAAGTACCTGATCCAGACAGGCAATAGCTTCGTCATGTTTTCCGAGCCGGGCAAGTGCTCGTCCTTTGTCGTACAAAACCCCGAAGTTATCCGGATTGACTTGCCGGACTTCATCAAAAAAGGCGACCGCTTCGTCGTACTTCTCAAGGGCAGCACAGGCGATCCCTTTTTTGTACAACGCATCGGCACTATCCGGATTGACGATGAGAATCTCATCGAAACATGCTATCGCCGCTTCATAATCTCCCCGTGCGGCAAGGGCAACTCCCTTATTATATAAAACACCCGCATTTCCTGGATTTATTCCCAGACCCTCATCAAAGCAGGCGACGGCTTCGTCATGCTTGTCCAGGTTTGCCAGGGCACGGCCCTTGTTCACCAGAACAACGACATTCGCCGGATGGATCTCCAGCGACCGGTTATAATTCGATACCGCCTCTTCAAACTTTCCCAGGGCAGCAAGGGCAACTCCTTTATTGTAGAGAGCATCTGCGTTATCCGGGGTAAAAAGGAGGACTTCATCAAAACAGGCGACGGCCTCGTCATGCCTCCGGAGCCGTGCAAGGGTGCGTCCTTTGTTCACCAGCACAAGGACATTTTTTGGATTGATCCCAAGAGACCGATCATACGACAAAACCGCCTCTTCGTATCTTTCCAGGGCGGCAAGAGCGACCCCCAGATTATTCAGCGCGTCGATATTTTTTGGATTGATTTCAAGAGACTGGCGATAGCAGGCGATCGCATCTTCATATCTCTTCAGATCATCAAGAACAACCCCTTTGTTATTTAGTATCCCGGCGCTATCCGGGTAAATCCGGAGGACCTGATCAAAACAGGCGATCGCTTCTTCATACTTCTTCAGTTTTGCAAGGGAGCGCCCTTTGTTGTGCAGGGAGGTAAGATATCCCGGCTGCATCCGGAGGACCTGATCAAAACAGGTGATCGCTTCTGCATAGCGCTTCCGGGCAGCACAGGAGACGCCCTTGTTATTCAGGGCATCAGCATTATCAGGTTGGATCATAAGCACCTGATCGTAACACCCGATGGCATCGTCGTACCTGCCAAGGCTGGCAAGCGTGGCTCCCTTGTCGTATAATGCATAGGTGTTGCAGGAATTGATAAGGAGTACTTTATCGAAATATACGAGGGCTGTCTCATATTTTTTCAGCTTGGCAAGGGCACCTCCCTTGTTCAGCAGGACGAGTTCATTTTTTGAATCCATCTTCAGGACTGTATCAAAACAGGTGATCGCTTTATCGTACTTTTGCTGGGCGGCAAACGCGACACCTTTGTTGTTCAGGGCATCGGCATTACCGGGATCGACCTTCAGGGAGCGATCGTAATACACCATCGCTTCTTCATATTTTTCAAGAGCAGCGAGGGAGACGCCTTTATTGTATAATGTGTCGGCGTCTTTCGGGTTGACTTTGAGGACTTCATCAAAACAGGCAATGGCTTCATGAAACATTTTCCGGTTGGCACGATCAATTCCTTTGTCAAACCAGTCGCTAGCAATCATGAAGAGGAGGCTCTCCTGTATCCAGTCCTAATTTCAATAGACCGTTATAACCACATAATACTGCTGATTGGGTTGGCCCGGTCTTGAGAGAAAAGATAACGGAGACCTTGATGGGTATTTTTCGGCATAGGCCGGGGAATTTTTCATTCTAAAGTATGTGCAAACTCTCAATGGCATAGTCAACAGCTGCTGTGGTGGGTCGAAAAATCTACCTGGCCCTTCACCGGCACGACCCCCCAGATCTCCCCCTTTACTTTGCCAGCTATACGGACTAAGATCTCGGGAGATGAATTGCGGGGAACCTGGACGATGAGGGAAACAATGGCATGCTTTCCGTTCCCCGCAGGTTCACTATCGTTTGGAGGCATCGGGGGATAGATCTCAAAAGATACTTCATGTTCGTTGAGACGCATTCCTTCGTATTCAAGCAAATCACATTTTGGAACGAGGAACGCGTACCCGTATTTTTTGTGGTAGGTGACGCACATTTTTTCTTCCGGTCCTATATAGACCTCAAACCGGCATACGGGATCGTCCCGGATGCCTTCAGCATACTGCGGGGCAGATGCACTGAACTCCAGCGACGGTGACAAAAAAATTCTGTCACCGATAGTTCTGCCAAACTTTATCATTTTCTCCTTCTCTTCTGGGGAAAAACTGAGAATTTTAATGAGAGGTGGAGATACAAAAGATACCGTTGCATTTATAAAACGGGTAGTTGAGGGTTCATCAAGTTGCAGGTTTATAAAAAAAATCACGGTATAAAAATCATGGCTGCACCTTTCGACCACCGGCTTAGCAGGCTCCCCGGGAATTCCTTTGATCCCGGGATCCGGGATTCTGTTCGATATTTTTGTAATATACACCCTGCCATTCGGCCCGGGCACTTCCTCGTCGTGATGGGCATGCAGGATCTTGAAAAAAGGGGCAACGGATTCCTCATGCCTTTTTGAAGGCGATGGCAGATATGCGGCTTCCATCATCATCGCAGACGATCGCAGTATCCCGGAGGTCAATTCTCCGGCAGCGGACTCAATCTGAACCTCCTCGTCTGCCATATCCGTCCTCATTATCTCTTAAAATAATAAAGGTATAAAGAATTTGTTTATAGTCCGCTGGCGGCACGGGATTGATGAGGGGCAAAAAACTATCCCGGTTGAAAGGGGATGGTACCATGAATTGTCCCGTCAGATGCCGGCGTGCGGCGGTGCAAATATCTTATAATAATCTGCCTGTTTCTTCCTGGCAGGATTACCGGGAGGATCCATCCCCGTTGTATGATCAGGACAGCTCCTGAAAAATAGAAAATCCGGGAAATCTATCAAAAGAAATGGTTCCGGAGAAGTGTCCGGGTCAATAGTCAGGTACATTTTGCTGGAACTGACTTTCCATAATTATTTCCTGGGTATGTTCCAGGAGATCTGCAAGGTACTCCTTCACCCACGATTCGTTTTCATATTCCTCAAACGGACGGTAGGATCCCTGAACGGAAGAGTTCTCTTTGTCAAAACGGAGCAACCCGATGGGAGAGCCCCCGTTTTGTACTAATTTGTTCAGGTCTTCAAGAGAATGGCTGCTTGAACTGAACGCAAATTTTGTCTCGTTTGGGAACCCGACAACGATTGCAACCAGCCAGGCATTTATTGCCTCTTTTTTCATCTCTTGCACCAGATCGGCAGTTTTTCTCATTTTTCACTCAATAAGGGGATTGCAATTCATCACATAAATAATTCGTTAAAAAATTATGAACGGTCAAGAGAGGATGGGCGGAACAATTTTTCGTCATAAATCCCTGAGGAATTACCGATGTATACTCCCCGGAATTCTGAAAAACCGCCTCACCGGAATTGTGGCAGGCAGCCCCTTTGCCGATCCTGAAGGGATCACCGGAAGACAACGTATTCCAGGCAGATTGCAACGATCAGGAGGAATATGCCGACCAGAGCAACCGGCAGCGTGTAATTCCTCACAACCGTTCTGACATCATCTCCCGTGGTGCGCTGGACGAGCCAGAAGAAGGGGTCGGTCACGTAGGACACGATACACGACCCGGCACAGATCAGGAGAATAAGAGGTACAGGGTGAATGGCGCTCACGACTGCCGAACCGGCAAGCACCTCAGCGGTTATCACAGCGGTCACGACCCGTGAGCCCTGGGCAGTTTCGATCAATGCGGCAAGGAGAAACGGGACGAGGATGACGGGAATGAAGAGTGTGAGTTCGCCGAGTGCTGCCTGGGCAAACCCGCTCTTGACGATGACAAAACCGAGTGCCCCGGCCCCGCTGATATCAAAGATGATCATTCCGGCGTGCTTTGCGCCCTGCGACAGTCCCAGGGAACGGGCTGGTTGCGGCGCAAGCACAAGTACCGTGACCGCCCCGCAGAGAATGATGATCCCGAATGCCGAGAATACCTTACCGATGCCTGCAATGATCCCCAGCATCGTTGCATCCAGGGTGAGTCCCCCGAGAAGTCCGAAGAGGATCGAACCTCCGATCAGCGTGAAGAAGGGGGAGATCCTGTACCGGATGCTGACCAGGGTGATGAGGGCGAGGGTGATGACGAACGCGGTAAGGAGATCCATCAGATACTATTCTTGCCTGCAGTTAAAAATACGCTGGGAATTCCCTGCCGGGATGATGGAGCAAAAAAGAGTTACACGACCCTCCGTGCAAGGAAGAGCAGGCCGAGCGACAGGAAGGTTGCGAGGACTTCAAATCCCGGAGTTTTCGCGTTCCGGGAGAGCCCGGTCGTATAGTCTGCGGTCTGCCCGGGTGTGATCAGGATGGTTGTCGCAAGATCCTGAAAACCATCCATTTTCAGGATTATCGCGTGGGTTCCCGATGACAAACCGGGGATCGTTGCAGGCGTTATACCCCTGATAGCGCCATCGACAAACACCTGTGCACCGGCTGGCGACGTGGTTACGGACAGCGAACCATATCCGACGGCAGGTGTTGCTGACGGTAGTGTCACGCTGCCGGTTGGCTGGACAGATCCCGTTGCAGTGACTGTCGGGGTGGGTGTTGGAACAAGGGCGGCGGTAACGGTCTGGACATCCCCCATGACAACAACTGTCCGTGAATAATCCTGGTAGCCGTCAAGCTTGATTAAAAGGAGATGATTGCCATTGGGAATCGCGTTGATACTGACCGTGGTCAGTCCTTTGTAGGTATTGTCGACATACACGTTGGCAGCTGGGGGAGTGGACGCAACAGAGAGCGTGCCAAACGCAGGTGTCGGTGTCGGGGTGGGCAGCCCGATTAAATGATCGATTACAACAACGGAATAGGGAATCGCGTATCCGCGGGAATCCAGTTCCTGTATCCTGACGAGGGTCTTATTTGCTCCCGATGCCGCGCCCACGGGAACCTGTCCGGCAAGCGAAACGATCACTATCACTTCATCCTGGTTCTGGTATGCCAACTCAAAACCGCTGACGGTCAATACCCGTCCTCCCACGACTGGCCGAATATTTTTCACGCCATTGACTGCAATGGTATATGTCCACACCGGATCGGACAGCTCGGTAACGAACTGCAGGTCGTCATAAGAGGGAAAAGCAACTCCCGATGCGGCATACACCGTATAAGAAATATTGACCGGATCACCGGGATTCAGGGTTCCGGACGGGCTTATGAAGATGGAAGATACGGTAAATGCCGAGGCTCCCTGGACAAGAAAGACCAGCAGACACAAAAGGACCACATAGGTAACTGTTCGCACTTGTACCACCGGATCCAGTCTGGATCTGTGCAGGTATATTACTCTGCTGATCACCCGGAAAAAGAAGATCGCAGAAAGGAGGGGTGAAGTAACGGAATGAATAAAAACCGGGAGAACCTGCACGCCTTGCTCCCAAGCCTGTTTTCTCTGTCCGGATGCTGCTTCTGAAATAGAGTATTCGTGTGAGGAAAATATTCATATAACAGAAAATTTCAAGAGAAGTGATCGATGCCAAAGGACTCAAAGGATCACATCGAGAGGCTCTATACCCTCCTGGCAAAATTACCCCTCGAAGAGTACCTGTCTTCGGAGAATTTTGCGGCCTTCTGCCGGGAACACAATCTGGGTGATACGTGGAAAGAACACCTGGAAACTTCCCGGGACCGCCCGGATCTATACGGGAAAGATGTACAAAAAAACGCATTTATCCTCTTCTTCCACCACCTATTCCAGACACGATCGTGCGAATTTCTTGATATACTGACCGGTTTTCTCCAGGATTTCCAGGAATGGAATACATATCCATTCTCCTGCGATGCCATAAAAAAAGAGTGTATACGGATGGGTTTTTCGGAAACGTCCGTTGAAGACGAATTTTTAAAAGTCGAAAACAGGGTATAAAATAAAGAGAGAACGGTTGTCTCCGCGACTCCGGCAAAAAATACCGTGCAATAAAAAAAATCAGCGTCGCTGGGACAGCAGATATACCGCATGATGATGACCGAACCTGCCGGTAACTTCAATGGTTTTTAGCTCATGGATGACAAAAAACGGTGAGAACAGTTCGCGTAGTTCGGATTCTGAGGAGAAATACAGGGTCGTCCCGATCGGGGTCGTGCGGAATTTTCCGGTGCCGCCAAACTGGGGATCGGTCTCGGAGAAACTCACGGAGAAATACCATGCTCCCTTAGTGAGGATTTTTGAGACATTATGCACGTATTTCTTCCGGTCGTCCGGGAATATATGGTGGAGGAATTCCCAGTCAAAGGCAAAGTCGAAACGGTCTGTTATTTCATGCAGGCCGATAGATCAGCAACAATGAACCTGCACCTGACGTCACGTTCCCGTGCGTTCCTGGCCGCGATCGCTATAGCTGCAGGAGAATTGTCAACACCGGTCATGTCAAACCCGTAAGCCGCCAGATAGAGGGCATAGTTTCCGGCACCGCAACCTAGGTCGATCGCCCGGCCGGGCCGTACCTTCCCGCTTTCTACCAGTTCAACGAGTTGATCCGGCGGGGTCTCGCTGTTCCACGGAATCTTGTCCAGCGGAACATCCCGGTAGATCCTGTCGATATCAGCGTATTTCATGTCTTCTTCCTGGTTGAGTGATCCGATGGCTGCTGATTTTTTAATTTCTGGCCGCATGGTGATTCATCAACGGTAATGCCGGGATAAGACGAAGGAGAGGATGGACCTCCCCGGCCCTCTCAATCAATTTATAGCAAAGCGCCGTATTACCCTTTCGGGAATAAAGAAGATCCTTGATATTGCCAGAGCTGCCATGGAGGAAAACGGAATTAAGAAAAAAAGAACATTTTTTGAGGCACACCGTGAGTGACGTCCTTATCCTTGCGGCTTTTTTGTTGCTGGGTCTCTTTTTCTTTGCTGGACAGCAGAGAAAGTTCGCGGCTATCGGCGGCTGGTCTCTCATCGTGATCAACCTTTTTTCCGAAGTCCCGGCGTACCTTAACGCGGACAACTTCCTTTACCCGGTTCTGGCGCTCCTGTCAATACCCTTCCTGATTATCACGGTCACGGCACTCCTCCGTGACGATCCGGTCGCCCTCCGGCTTTCTCAAGCTGCCGCGGTCGCAATGATCCTATATGTACCGTTTGCCTTTATCCCGGGGGTACAGGACACTCTTATCCGGGCCGTAGTGAACCAGGCGTTCTGGATCATCCAGGCCCTCGGTCATCACCCTCAGATGCCGGCATGGAACATCATCATGGAGAACGGGTTTGCCAACCAGATCGTTCTGGGCTGCACGGGGATTACCGCGATATCGATGATGCTTGGCGCCGTGGCGGGAGTACCGCATCTCTCGTACAGGCAGGGAATATCTGCACTCCTCATCATCGTGCCTTTACTCTACCTGCTCAACCTGCTGCGGGTCGCCATCGTCTTCATCGCCGTATCCGACGCTTGGTTCCGGTTTTTCCCGGACTTTTTCCCGAACAGGGGACTCGGTGCAACAGACTTCTTCTGGGCGCATAACGTGTTTGCCGAAGTGATCGCGATCGTGGCTCTTCTCACAATTATTATCGGATTATCAAGGCTGATCCCGGGTCTCGCGGTCTTTGGACGGGAACTGGTAGATCTCTACACCGGCAGTATAACAGCATTTTTCAAGCTTGGATCGGCATAATGAGGTTATGACGCAGGTAAAATTCTCTCGCTCCGCTTTTTAGTGAAGGACTTTGAGGGTTACCTCTTTAATTCTTTGTGCTTCCCGGAGAATTTTTCGACTCTTTCTGAAAAAGGCTGTCGCATTGTGGGGCATGTACTTACCGCAAGGCAGAGGCAAACATTTCCTGGGCTTTTGGAGCCTCAGAGCATTTTTCCGATAATTTCGCCTGAAAATCATGACATTTACCTGGTCACCCGCTTCTAAGCCTCTCCGAGGCACAGCGGGGCAATGGAGGTTGTAAGATTTTTCTTTCGGATCTGCCGCGGGGGCGCCCCGTCGGAGCGGCGGCGTTCATCGTACATCGAAGTAGAGAGATACCCTTCCTCTCAACACAACGGAATGCTGTTTAGTAGTTTACGTGCGAATACTTTGTTCATATGGATTTCCCCCAAGCTGTTTCCGTATCCTCAGTCTAAAAAATGATTTGGAAAAATCATCAGAAGAATGATCTCACAGTCGCAGGGGTTTGACCTTCTCTGATTTGCCCGGCCTTAATGTCATCCCATAAACGATTCCGGTCGCGAAAGTACGGCAACTAGCCAAAACACGTGGCGGTTCAAAGGGGACATTTACGGTTCCTTTTGTTAAGAGGTAATAAAACAGTTGAAAACCGGATTTCCTTTAAAGCCAAAAATATTCGATGCGGGTAGATCAATGACTGGAAGCTGCTTCATTCGTAGCCAGCGCGGTGAGGGCAACCCCTTTGTTGTAAAGTGCATCAGCATTTTCTGGATTGATGCTGAGGACTGCATTAAAACAAGCGAGTGCTTCTGCATATTTCCGTAATCGGGAAAGAGCGCGTCCTTTGTTTACCATGACAAGGAGATCTTCCGGGTTGAGCCTGAGCGATTGTTCGTAGCAGAGAATCGCATCTTCATACCTCTCCAGGGCTACCAGGGCCACTCCTTTGTTATTCAGGGCATCCGAATTATCCGGGTTGAATTTCAGGGCTTCGTCGTAACAGGCGATTGATTCGTCATACTTCTTCAATTCGTCAAGAGCCACACCTTTATTGTTCAGGGAATCGGCGTTATGGGGACTGAGTGCCAGGACCTTATCGTAACAAGCGATAGCTTCACTATATTTTCCCTGACTGGCCAGGGCATGTCCCTTATTATGCTGGGCACGCAGGTATACCGGATTTATTTCCAGGACCCGGTCAAAACAGGTGGCCGCCTCTTCGTACGAATAAAGTGCGGCAAGAGCGACTCCCAGGTTGTTCAGGGCGTCCACGTTCGCGGGATTCATGGTGAGGACGAGACGGTAACAGTCAACGGCCTCGGAATACCGGCCGAGATTTGCAAGGGTCACACCCTTGTTAAATAGCACATCAGCATTATCCGGGTGAATGGACAGGACCTTGTCAAAATAGACGATTGCATCTTCGTATTTTTTCAGTTTGGCAAGAGCTCCCCCCTTGTTGATCAGGACGAGTTCATGGTTCGGGTTCATAACGAGGACTTTATCAAAATACGTAATTGCTTTCTCGTACTTTTTCAGAGCAGCGTATGCGACTCCCAGGTTGTTCAGTGCATCAGCGTTATAGGGATTGATCTTGAGTGACTGTGTGTAATAAATGGCAGCCTCTTCGTAGAGTTCCAGACCCATGAGGGCGACGCCCTTGTTGTACAACGCATCGGCGTTCTTCGGGTTGAACTTGAGGATGTCGTCAAAACAGGCAATGGCCTCATCAAATTTTCCCAGATTGGCAAGGGCTACACCTTTGTCAAATAATTCCTCGGTAAACATTACAAGAATTTCTCCCTTCGTTGCCCGGACTTTTTTAAACTACCCTATTACAAAATAATTCTCCGGGTATATAAATAACTAGGCTGGGAACCGGGTGAAACAACAGAGAGTACATTTCTCATATTTTTCCCGGGTATCTCGAAAAAAAAATGCGTGAAAAAAAAGGACGCCATTGCTAAAAGATGAAACAGGAAAGAGAGGGATTGCCGGAACGGCAGGCGGGTAGTAAGAATAAGCGTGGTGAGGCACGCCATAAGCGGTAACGATCTTAAACGGATCTGCCGGCAACCTCACCGGAGGACATTCGGAAAAGGGGTATACCTGAGAGAGGAATCCGGCCGTTTTTAACCGGGTTTCCGGATTCTGAAATTATTCCGGGAACATAGTGCCAATCCGGTTAATTGGATCATGTTTTATACCCCTTTCCTTCCACTGGAGCAGACGTATATAAAGACCCCATTGGTTCAGGACGGTTTTATATGCGCTTTGTTTAAAACAACTGGTTCCTGCAGGATCGGGCTCCGGAAAGTGGACGCGAAATTGTGCCGTATCCTTTCCGCGGCCAGGAAAGAAAAAAAGTTCAGGTAACTCCGGAATCAGAATCGGCGATATATTCGGGTTTTTTCCAGAGGAAAAGAAGGGGTCAGGAGTCCAAGCACGATGATGTAGAACTCCAGAAGGCTCCCCGGGGGTCCTCTGCACCAGGGCTTACTCCGGGGAACCTGTCGCCAAAAATTGAGCTCCCGGGCAGGTTACCCGATCTCGGTGCCGGGTATGGTATCAGCCTCTTTCCCGGTGAAATAGTGGAAAGAAGATACAACGCGGGTGAACTCGCTGAGTTCCTCAGGGTTACTCCCCTTTGTTGTAAAGAAAAGTATACTCGCGTACCCCAGCTCGTTTGCGCTGCTCTTCCGTACAACATAGGAGACATTTGTCGTGCCGGCCAGCGACGACTCGAAGCGATCATAGGTGATGCCATGGATAATGACGGTGGTCTCCTCCGGCGTGGGGATCCAGGTCCGACGGATCTCGCTCCGGTACCCCTGGTCCTCGCTGCGGGAAACGGTGTAGGTCAGGATATAAAACCGGTTATTGTCGAGGAGGTCGGTCCGGTATACCAGACCTTCCGCGCCCGGGGGTCTTTGCACCTGGCGGGTGGAAACCGACCAGTCCTCCGGTACATAAAACGCGATCCGTAGAGGGGTGTCCTTATAGGGAATCATGGGCAGGAGTGCCCGGTCCATGGTTTCTACCGTAGTTGGGCTGCCGGGTGTTCCATTTCCACCCGGGGTACCCGGGACGGTCCGGTTATCCGGTAGCGCCGGAACGGGTCCCGTGCCGGTCTGGGTACACCCCATGACACCAGCCAGGATAATGGTGAAAAGAATGAGGACCTGATAATATTTCATCTAAGATCGTTTCGGGGGACAGGCACAATAGGTTTGTGCTCGTTGCAGCCAGGATTCGGTTGAGACGGTATTCCCCCCGCATACACGGGCTCGGTAAGGAAAGAGCCCGGAGAAGGGATGTGTCAAAAGAATCCTGCTGCCGGACGAATGGAATGCTCCTTTGCGAATCCTGGGGGATAGGGCCGTTGCAGGGACAAGGCCCGGGAACCAGCCCGCCGTCTATCATTATCCGCGTGTCAGGAACTCTTTCTGCCCGATATCTGCCTGCTCGAGAACGGAAAGGAATGTGCCTGCAGCAAGCTCCTGGTGACTGGGGACCGTGACGAGCCGCCATTTCTCTTCATTCCAGAGATGAATATGGCTGATGCTCTTTTTTACCGGGCGGTAACCGAACAGGACAAGCGTCCGGATTACATCATGAGATGACAGAAGGGGAGGTCCCGACAAGATTATCCACCTCGATATCCAGATAGGTCAGCTTGTGCCCGGGGGGGGTCATTTCGACGAGGAGCTGGAAATGGTCTCCCACACCTTTTTTTAAGTTCTGGACCGCCTCGTTCTCCGTCAGGCCCTGGTCGGCAATTTTTGTCAGGAGGTCCCGTGCGATGAAAAACCTCCCTTCCCGGTAAATTTCTACAAGAATCTTCATGGGCAAACTGGATCTATTCCTTCCCCTCCTGATAATTATTTCTGATGGGAAGCCTGATACTCCGCTATTCCTTCGAAAGAATAAAACCAGAAAAAACGGAAGATCCGATCAAGGGTGTCCGGATTTTTCTTTGCTGGATCGGAAGTCTTCCTTACTCATAGCCTGATCGTATCAGTAATAAAATCTGGCACGGCACCGGTGCATTGCACCGCATTCACCATAACGATGGACAAAATTTATCATCTTAAAATATAAGTATCAACTATCTGCCGCCTTATCATAACGGAGTTAATCCAATGAACGCTGCCACTCTTTTTCCCCTTGTCATAGTATGCGTACTGGTAACGGGCTGCGTAATGGAACCAGACTACCACAACAGTACGGGAAATGTATCCCTCTCTCCCAGTCCTGCATCCACTTCGTCAGTCAATTCGACAACGACTCCCCTCCCGACCGTAACGAATCTGCAAGGCACGCTGACCGTATCCATAGGCGGCTGGCGGGGTGAATTCCCGGTCTCGATAGATACCATGAGTGTCGGGATAGTCTCAACAGACAACCCTCTGGTACTCAGAGTAGACGAAGGGAACCATACCGTCGAAATCTGTTGCGGTATGAGATGCGAACAGGAAAGTGTCGATATACGGTTCGGGAAACAAAGGACCGTTGACTTTTCGGCACAGTTACAGCGGGATCTGGGGGTCATCGAACCTACCGTGCGAATCGCCGGATATCGCCCGGACGGTGATCAGATGGCTATTGATGTAGAGTTCATCAATCCCACACAGAAGCCGCTCGCTATTTCTGCCGATGTCAGCTGCGGATACTCCTATATTGAGAGCCAAACCTACACTAGAATTACCTCTGTTGTGCAAAGTCACCCGTCTGCGACCCTGAATGCGTGCGATCGCCTGACGCAGACCCTGAAGTTTAATTTAGGCAACGGGTACGGCTATACCTATGACAATATCCCGACCATTACCAATGTCTCATCAGCGTGATCCGGGACTCTGTCGTTGCGTTCTTGGATATGCATGATATCCTGATCGGCTACAAAATATCATAGGCATGAGGACAGGTGGTTGTTACCGGTAGCTGAATTATCAGATTCTCCGGTGCGTGAAGGGACAGGTATCCGAACAATGTGACCGGATTGTGGGGGAGATAACTTTAATCGTATTCCTCTACCCGGAGCAATGATATTCCGGGGGAGTATCCCAAAAATCAGACTCTCCCGGGTCTGATCCCGGTTCATCCGCGCATAAACGAAGGGTGAAACCAGAGGTCCGGCGGGTGAGACAGGCATTTCCTCTTTCGGTAAGTAACATACCTGTAGCAACGGCGGTCAGTACCTGCCGAGGATAGCGTCGAGTCGGACTTCCCGGGAATCGCTCTCTTTGCGCCCCATTCGAGGAACTGCTGAAGCCGGGAACAGATAATCCTGTCAAGCACATCTTATCGCCGGTGTCGCACAGAATACCGGCCATTACCGGATACCTTTCCTTTCACTCTTTTTTTATAGTGTTGTGATGGTACGGATTCGTTCATCGAACCTGACGGAGATATAATTTTTGCTGACTTTTGGGGAAGACAGGGTACCTGATTGAGTGAAGAGTTGACATACATGACAAAAAAACTCTACCGGAGACGGCCTTCTTCACCGCAGTGCCACGCCAAATCCTGTGAATATATTATAGCAGGAAAGCACGAAAAGATTCCACCTTATCACCGTGCATTTTAGCCGGTTTTATTCACCCCCGGTTGGTACTATGCGATACTTTTATTCTCACCTGAGCACAGTAGTCGTAATAACAGAGGAGATAGGATATGGATTTCCTGACGATTGCTGCCATAATTCTCATCCTGGTAATTCTCATCACGCTCATCGCTTTTAGCATCAGAATTGTCAAGCAATGGGAAAGAGTCGTAGTACTGTTCCTGGGAAGATTTGTAGGGATACGGGGACCCGGTCTGGTCATCATCATCCCGTTCCTCAATACTATTCCGTATATCATTGATATGCGGGTGATCACTACCTCGTTCAATGCCGAACAGACCCTCACCAAAGACACAGTACCGGTGAATGTCGATGCGGTACTGTTCTGGAGGGTTTTGGATGTAACAAAAGCTGCGCTCGAAGTGCAGTATTACAAGGATTCGGTGCTGCTTGCAGCACAAACAGCACTCCGGGATGTGATCGGCAAGACCGTGCTTGCCGATATGCTTGCGGGCAGGGAGGTGATTGACAACGAACTCCAAAAAATAATCCAGAACAGGATTGACGGCTGGGGGATTCAGGTTTTGTCAGTTGAGATAAGGGACGTCGTGATCCCGGTCGATCTCCAGAACGCCATGTCGATGCAGGCTCAGGCAGAACGGGAACGCCAGGCACGGGTGATACTCGGCGATTCCGAGCGGCAGATCGCAAAGAGTTTCGAGGACGCTGCAAAGACCTATGCGGGCAACCCCACGGCACTCCACCTGAGGGGAATGAATATGCTCTACGAAGGGCTCAAGACAAATAATTCTGTCCTGATACTCGTGCCCTCGTCAGTCCTGAATACCATGAACCTGGGAGATACGACCGGTATCATCGCTCTTGCGCAGAACTTAAAAAAGCAGAAAGAAGATACCCAGGATACCTCAAGGGGATAATTTTTTTATCCCCATGAGATTCCACTAACGTTAACAAACCGGATCCACCGTCATTCCTGGCGGTTCCCTGAGGCACCCGGTCGGTTCAATAGGTGAACCTGGATCGATTGAATATTTTATATCGGTGAACTTCCCTCGTAATGTTAAGAATTGGATTTATCAGGGTTTTCTCAACAGCCGGGGAGATCATGACGAAAGACACCACGTAAATCTTCATCTCCTTCATGTACAGCCCACCCAAAATCCAATTCCCCTTTTTTCCCTCCTCCTCCCGCAATGGAGTACAAGATCCGTAATTACACGGGTAATCCTGCAGGGTGAGTTTCTCCTTTTTGCCCCTGCTGGTCCAAGGTTGTCTGACCAGAAGAGATTTTTTTTGGCGAACAAAATGGAGGATAGAATTGCTGGTGAAATATAACAAAGGTGGAGCGTGACTTCAAAAAAAGTCAGGATGGGGCGGTCCCCGTGATCGCCTTCCAGTTTTTCCGGACCGCATACAGGATAGCCCCGAACCCTAGGCTGAAACTGATCACAAATGTGAGGATATTGATGACCGGAACGAAGAAGAGAATCGAGAGCACCAGAAATCCGAGGGTATAGAGTTGCCATTCCTTTCCGTTCCACTTCAGGTATCCACAGATAACCCGCCCCAGACCGGATGCAACAAAGAGGTTGGCAAGGAGGAGACCGATGAAGACCATGCCCCCGAGAACCAGTGCCAGGGGGAGGAGGACCACGGTGATGGCAAGAAGGACGAATGCTATAATGGCGATTATTATTGCGGCAAAACCAACTATACCCTTGAGGAGGATGTTGGTGCGAACTTCCTGCTCAACCTGCAGGAACCGGGCCGGCATGATCCTGATGAGGAGCAACCCGGTAATGAACCAGCCCAGTGACAGCAGGATTGCCACGACAGAGAACAACCATACTGCCGATTTGCCCGCTCCCTGATCGGGTTTTACCTCATATATTCCGGCCTTTCCGGTGTTTTCAACCGACTGGCTCTGGACCGACAGTGTACCCCGCACCGTCCCGGCGTTCCGGACCGACCCGGCGCTGATCATGGCATCTTTTCCAACGGTTGACGATTTCCGAACGGTCACGGTGCCACCCTGGAGCACCACATTTGACGTGACATTGCCTGCAAGATCGATGCTGCCGCCGACAGCAACAACCTTCCCGCCGACATCACCATTAATGGTAATCGTCCCTCCCACAACAATCACGTCTCCCCTGACCGGCGCGTTGAGGGTAATTGTACCCCCTGCCGCTGTAATGCTCTGGACCGGAGCATTCACCTCGATCATGCCACCTGTCACAAAAACGTCATCATTGACAGGATCAATAATATTCACCGTATTCCCTGAATACGTGACAAGTGCGGAGACGCCTGCCGGCATTGCCAGCAGGGCAAGCACTACGATAATCAGGATCTTCTTCATAAGTATCACCGGAGTGTAAGTTATTTGAAACTGATATTAAATGTGTGGTCCGGATAAAACTCCGGCTTCAGGTTCCGCATGCCCGCAAGCAGGCTTATGTGACGGAAAGAGAGGAAGTGAAGAGTAATCATCACAACGCCTTTATCCTCCGGTATACCTATCTCACTTCTGTGGGGAAGAGGATGGCCGGATCACGGGAGGTCAAAACGGTAAAGATTGTGATGCCTGATGACGTGAATGTTATTCTCGGACAGGCGCATTTTATCAAGACGGTAGAGGACATTGCCGAAGCGGTCTCGGGGTCGGTCCCGCATGCGAAGTTCGGGTTGGCATTCTGCGAGTCCTCAGGCGACTGCCTGATCCGTATCGAGGGCAACGATGAGGAGTTACAGGTGATGGCACGGGACAATGCCCTTGCGATAGGCGCCGGGCATTCGTTCATCCTCTTCTTACGCGACTGTTTCCCTATCAATGTCCTGAATGCGGTAAAGAACATTCAGGAGGTCTGTACGATCTACTGCGCAACGGCAAACCCCGTAGAGGTGATCATCGCCGAGTCGGCAGAGGGGCGGGGGATCCTTGGCGTGATCGATGGCGCAACACCAAAGGGCGTCGAAGGTCCCGACGACGTTGCCATGCGGAGGGGACTGCTCAGGAAGTTCGGGTACAAGAGGGGGTAGTCACATTCACGCGGAACGAACACCAGGTGAGGGGGAAAGGGGCACGATTTTTTTTGGAGGGGATTATTGCATAATTACCTTCAGATTATCCCCTCACACAGGCATATCTTCGGAACGGGGCCTCCCATGAGCCTGGTCATGGCGTTCATCGGCAGACAAGGCGCGGTCATGGGCGCTGATTCACGGGAGATTATAACGAGCGGGGATGAGGTCTCCACAGAAACGCTTGAAGGCGAGCTCTACCATGGACTGATTGTTACCGATGAAGCCTTACAACAACGGGCCGGGGAGCTCGGTATTTCCCTGATTATCCGTGACGATAAAAGGAAAGTCAGCCACCGCGACGGGATTCTTGTCGGAGAGGTGAGCGAGACCGCAGCTGGTCTCACCAGGAGAAGAAGACTCTATGCGACGGCCGGGGAGTACGCACTGACAGAAATAACCGAAAATGCCATCCGGTTGACCGGAAAAGGGAAAGCCACCCGTTTTGTTGTCCTGGGTAATACGGTAACCCGGGAGATCGCGCATTCCTGTATCCGGGAGAACGGGAAAAACTGCACCCTGCACGATGCAATCAAAATAATCATGCTCTCCATGGAGCGATCATCGAAGGCGTCTGCATCGGTGAGCGGAGTATACGACCTGATACAGACGCCCGTAAAGGTCAGTCTTTCAGAAGTTATCGAACGGGACTGCCGGAACGAGGAATAAGATGAGATGTCCCTCCCTTTAAGCCACCCGTTTCCCCCGGAATACCACAGCCAGCACCAGTCCGGCAATAAATCCGCCGATATGTGCCATGTACGCAACACCACCGGTATCGGTTGAAACCACGATAGATCCAATTCCGTTGAAGAACTGCAGGACGATCCAGAACCCGATCACGACCAGTGCAGGCATCTGGACTATTCCATACCCGAGCAGGACCGTGACCCTTCTTTTCGGGAACAATAAAAGGTACGCCCCGAGCACGCCGGCAATTGCTCCTGATGCTCCCAGGTTTGGCACGCTCGAGCCGATGCTGAATGCCAGCTGGGCAAACGTTGCTGCAATCCCACAGATCAGGTAGAATACCAGATACTGAAGGTGCCCGAACCGGTCTTCCACATTATCCCCGAAGATCCACAGGTAGAGCATATTCCCCCCGATGTGGACCCACCCGGCATGCATGAACATCGATGTGAAGATGGTGAGGAAATCCCCGCCGGGATTTGCCAGGAAGCGGCTCGGAACAAACGCCCATGTCTCAATAAATGCATCACCCCCGATTAATTCTACCAGAAAAAAGAGCACGTTGAGCGCGATCAGGGCATACGTGATATAAGGAACCAGCCTTCTTCCACTGTTGTCATCCCCGATGGGAAACATGAGGAGTACCCTGAACCTGATGGTACCGGGGTATATTTATACACTTCCGTTTCAGGGCAGGAATGGACGACAGGCGAAAAGTCGAACCGGTGTTCCTGGTCCCGGGCAGGCAGGGAAGGGAGCGGCGAAGCAGTCGCTTTCCTGCAATTGAGATCGATCAATGCGGGGAGTGAAACGCGGCGGGAGATCTTCCGGCCCGGGGAAATTTATATATCTACTCATCGTGAGAGTAGTGACGGAACACTAGTACGCTATGAAGGAGCTCAGGTAATGAAACGGAAGATCATCACTATCAGTGAGGAGAAATGTACGGGGTGTGGTCAATGCATTCCGGATTGTCCTGAGGGAGCATTGCAGATGATTGACGGGAAGGCACGGCTGGTGAGCGACCTCTTCTGTGACGGTCTCGGAGCATGTATCGGGACCTGCCCTGAGGGGGCGATCAGTGTTGTCGAGCGTGAGGCCGGGACGTACGATGAGCAGGCGGTGATGGAAAATATTTCCCGGCAGGGGAGAGAAGTCATCAGGGCACACCTGGAACACCTTCTGGGCCACGGGCAGCGGGACCTGTATAACCAGGCGATCGAGTACCTGATCGAACACGATATCATGATTCCCGACCATGACAATTCGGTTTGTCGGATCCGCCCTGCACCTTCCCGGGGGAATCCCTTTGCCGGGTGCCCGGGTGCAGGAGAACAGCGTATTGCCCGGCCTCGTCCTGCCGCCGGGACCAGGGAAGATGCGACATCAATAGGGTCGGAACTGCGGCAATGGCCGGTCCAGCTCAGGCTCCAGAATCCGGCTGCCCCGTATTTTGACGACGCGGACCTTCTCATCTCGGCAGACTGCGTCCCGTTTGCATGCGCGGACTTTCACAAGGATTTCCTGCGGGACAGGATCGTGATCATCTTCTGCCCGAAACTGGACCATGACCTCGAGGAATATACGGCAAAACTTACCGATATCTTCTCCCGTCATACTATCCGGTCGATCATGGTCCTTCATATGGAAGTGCCGTGTTGCAGCGGGGTAAGCTACGTAGTGGGAAAAGCCCTGGAGGCATCGGGTAAGAAGATCCTGGTTACCGACAGGATAATCACGATACCGGGAAATGTCCGGCCAGATTGATCGTATTTTTTCCTGCACGCCCCCGGCACCCTGCCACAAGAATCTGATACATGAGTCGTGCAAGCCCCAAAAAGCAGCTCCCGTTTTCATGCTGGCAACGACACGTACCTGAAGGGTCAGACAGGCCCGGAATAATGCCGGAGGATGAGGGGATGGAAATTATAAATATTACCGGAAGGATTGACCCATAATGACCGTGAAATACTGGATCATCGTTGCATCAAAGGACCATGTCATGCGGGGCATCCCGCTCGGGATCGCGCAGGCAGGGCATGGAAAACGTTCCGGGATTGCACGAATGCACAAGGGCGACATGGTGGTCTATTATTCGCCGAAGGTCCGTTTTGAAGGCGATGAAGCCCTCCATGCATTCACCGCGATAGGGGAGATCGCCGATGAAGAGGTATTCCAGGGTCGAAGAATCCCCGGATTTCAAACCATTCCGGAGAAAGGTGCACTATTCAAACACCGGGGAAGTCGGGATCGTTCCGCTGATCCCGGACCTGACTTTTATCAGGAATAAACAATTGTGGGGATACGCGTTCAGGTCCGGCCTCCTCGAAATCGGAAAGGGCGACTTTGATCGTATTTCCGCAGGCTTCCCCGGCGACAAATAAAAAAAGATTCACACCCGTACGATCTCCGACCCGTACTGCTTGCTGCCGGATTCTCTTTTACGGCAGCGAATGCCCCCGAACGAAACCAATATAAGCATCGTGCCGGAATATGCAGATAATTCAGGAGGAAGAAGATTGAAAGCTCTCCACGTCCTCGCAGGTCTGCTCCTCGTTTCAGTTCTTGCAAATATCATCCTTATCGCGGTCTTCATCCCTTCCCAGCAGGGCATGATATCCCAGCTTGTCGACAGGACAAACACCCTTGACATGGAAAATATGCAGCTGCATACGCAACTGGACCTGGAGAATATCACCCTGCAGAGTTACGCATCCCAGCTCAGTTTCTACCGTATAACGCCCGCTGGACCCGGCACCGGTACCCCGGCTCCTGCATCGTATATAACAGGTTTTGCATCCATCCAGGCACCTGCGGTGACCCAGCAGGTCGTGCAGCAGAATAACAACGGGTTCCTCACCCAGAGTCTCGTCCAGAACGGCTCGATGATGAACATCTCCGTTGAGATCCGCCCTGGTGAAGGGAGAGTTCTCGTCCAGACCACACCATTGATGGGTATCGTATTCCAGGACGCGGCAAACACGGCAGTTTATGTTGCCCAAAACAGGACCGGTGCCGATCTCGCCGGCAGTGATGTAATCTTTTCTATTGCGGCAGAAAACCAGGTATCGTCCGTTGACGGCCCGAGCGCCGGGGCACTTATGACACTGGTCACGATCGCGGCGCTGAAAAAACAGGCCATCGACCCGTCCGTCACGCTTACCGGTACCATCGATAAAGACGGGCATGTCGGTGCAATCGGCGGGGTGATCGAGAAGGCAACCGCTGCAAAGGCAAGCGGGAAGACGATGTTCCTCCTCCCGAAAGAGAACAGCGTGATCATTCAGTACACCCGGAAGGCTATCAATTATGGCGGCTTCACCCTTATCGAGCGGGTGCCGGAACAAATCTCTGTACAGGATTATCTCGCACAGAATATCGGGATCGATGTCACCTTTGTCGACAATATCGATGATGTGCTTGCTGCGGCGTTGAAACAGCCCTGATGCGGTTCGGCATGGATCGACTTTTTTTTCATCGCATCGTTAATTCCCTGCGGCGTCTTTTTGCAGCCTCCATACGGCGCTCTATAATTCATAAGGAAAGAAAATTGCGGGATTTCTCCAACAAATCAAGCTCCATTTCTGCGGGTGTAAAAAAGAGGAGGAACGGGCCGGTTTGGGGAATTTTTGGCATGCCTTCCCCGGGACAAGAAATGTCCCCAAAAGGGTTTCTCAGGTCCGGAGGTGAATGAACGATAGATTCCTAAGCCCTGCCAAAGCTCCGGGCGATGAACCAGATCCCCAGGAGGATCAGGAACCCGGCACCGATATAAGGCCAGAAATTCTGGGGCGCCCAGACAACACTGACACCAAGGATGATGAAAAAGATCCCGAGGAGTGCCGGCATCCAGCGGGATCCGCGGTGCATGCCGGGCGCGGCAGTATCACCGGCAGGATGCTCCCGGGGTTTCAGGAACGCCGAACCGATGAACCCGAGCCCGAGACCAATCATCAGGCCCGGCGCGGGATAGCCGGCGAGGAGGCCGAGACCCAGTCCGATGAGCAACCCGGCGGGCACCAACAGGCCTCTCTGCTGACGTACGTGGTACTCTTTTCCTTCTTCTGTTGTCATAGGGCGCCGGTTGTTCCGCGGGGGCAATAAATCTATGGGGATTTTTTCCGACAGATGCCCGCAGGTCTCAAGGTAATTCATTGAAAAAGGGGTTTTATGGGTTCTCTTATTCCGTCATCTCTTCACAAACAATCTTTTTTGGAATTCTTCTGTGGCATAAGGGGAGATCATACCGTGGCAGAACCGGGCTACCGGAGAGAACAATAAAAAAAGCATGATTAAATACCATCCATCACCCAACCTTTATAACTCATATCAGGCCGGGCAGACATGACGGGAAAAAAGATGGTCAGAAAACCGCAGGACTACCGGAAATGGTTTGAACTCCTATCCCGGACTGTCGAAGAACTCAATAATTTTCCTCAGGGTGGCGATCTTTATACGTTTATTGCAACGACACTCCGGTATATTGCGCCGGAGGATACGGTCATTCTTATAAATTCGTTTGATTACAACACAAAGACCATCACCCAGCGTGCCGTTGAAGGGCTCGGGCCACGGCTCACTGATATCGAGACAATTCTTTGCTGCCCTCTGAAAGGGCTTGCATTGCCGGTCCCCGACCAGCTATTACCTGAAATGCTTACCGGCGATTGTTATGAGATACCCGGCGGGTTAACGGGGCTCTCCTTTGGGTTGCTTCCGCACGAGACCTGCAAAAAAATTGAGACGATGCCCTTCTTTGGAAAGGTATACGGTGCCGGCATCAGCTGGAAGGGAAAACTGAACGGTGCTGCTATCTTCGTCCTCCCACCGGGGACCGAACTTGAAAACCATGATCTGATAACATTCTTTATCCGCCAGGTAGCCGGTTTTTTAAGCCGGAGAGATGCCGAGGTGGCACTGAAAGTGAGCGAGGAGAAATTTTCCGCGGCGTTTCATTCCAGTGCTGCCCTGATGGCAATCTCGACGAAAAAGGACGGGAAATTCATTGACGTAAATGAGACGTTCTTAGAGGCACTGGGGTACTCCCGGGATGACGTTATCGGGAAACACGTGAGTGAACTGGATATTTATAAGCACCCGGAGGATCGGCTGCATGCCCTTCGCATACTCGAAGAGAGGGGGCAGGTGAGAAACCTGGAGATCCCGGTTTTTACCAAAGACGGCTCCATCCAGTACGGCTTGTTCTCCTTGGACAATATCATGGTACGTGAGGTTCCCTGCCTGCTGACCACGATGGTGGATATTACCGAGCAAAAAATTCTCGAAAAGGAGATGGAATTCCATGAGCAGGAAGTCATGCGATTCTCACGATCGCTTGATACGGCTATAAGGAAACTCAACCTGCTTTCCAGCATCACCCGGCACGACATTAACAACCAGCTGACGGTGCTGATGGGATATCTTGAGATACTTGAAATGAAGCAGCCTGACCATACCTTTGATGAGTATTTCCGGAAGGCCACAACCGCTGCACAGCAGATCTCCACCATGATCACGTTTACCAAAACCTACGAGAGCATCGGTGTCATGGCTCCCGTCTGGCAGGATATCCGGATACTTGCAGATACTGCAGCAAAGGAAGCTACTCTTGGCCAGGTCAAAGTGAGAAACGATCTTCCTGCAGGTACGGAAGTGTTTGCCGACCCGCTGATTGCCAAGGTGTTTTACAACCTATTTGATAACGCGGTGCGATACGGCGGAACGATCACCTCCGTCAGGCTCTCTGTCGATGGGCAGGACGACGATCCTGTCATCGTGTGCGAGGATGATGGATATGGTATTCCCGCAGAGGAGAAGGAGAAGATCTTCGAACGCGGTTACGGGAAGAATACCGGCCTCGGGCTCTTCCTTGCCCGTGAAATCCTGAGCATCACCGGCATCACCATCCGCGAGACAGGCAAACCGGGGAAAGGGGCACGTTTTGAGATTGCAGTGCCGAAGGATGCATTTCACGTTGGGGGAGTACTCTAGATCTTATCGTGAAAAAGGGTACGGGATTTTTTTGAGAGGCCGGGCGTGAACCTGGAAACTGGATAAGAGAGAGGGAACGTATCAGGGTGTTTTTCTTGTATCAATCTCTTCAAAAAAACGATGTTTTTTCAGGAATTCCTTAACCGCATCAATGCCCTTTTCAAGATAAAGTATGGCAATCAGCATCTCGAACCGGTCTGCCAGGATAATGGTTGTCGGTTGATCCCATTTTTGTTGGTTTCGTTCATCCGGACCCCAGAGAATGTAATTTTGTAACCGGATACAATTTTTCGCAAAATACTGGAGGCTTTCATTATTTCCGTACCATTGGCGGAAATCATCGATCTGCTGTGCAGTGTACTGGTCTTTTGTGGCAAAATTATCGATTATCACGAAGTCCAGGATGAAATCTCCGATCGTTTCCAGGCTCTTATCGATATGAATTGTTCTGAGTTGTTCAAATCCGACCGGTTCGTTGAGGAGCGCGTTGCTGATTATCGCGCTGATGAGACGTTCCTTATTCCGGACGGCAAACCCGATGAGATACCGTTCCACAGGATAACATATTTTTGCCAGGTACGTATCCGAATCTATGGCATCTTTCTTGGATGATCCGGTTTTGATATTCATACAAACAGCAAAGGCATCGCTCAGGACATAACGTTTATCGATCAAACTGGCGCATACCAGAAACACCGGCCTCTCTCCTTTGAAGGGAATCGATTCAAAAATTTCCTGTGTTTTCTTCAGGCTGCTCTCTGGTGGCCGGGTTTATCACATCTTCGACTGGTCTTTGGGCTTTGCCGTGCTGCGAATACCCGCCTTTTTTGCACCAAGCCCGAGCATCGGGTCCCGCTTCTTCTGCCGGTGCTCTCCCGCCGGCTCCTCTGCCGGTGTTTTATTAAGGAAACATCCGACCGGGTCCTGCCCACCGGCACAGGTTCGGTCCTTAAACTCCCCGCACTCTTCGCAGGTCGGCACCTGAGTCGGCAACAGCGTGGGGAAGTGGTTCTTCCATAGCGTAGCGTCGATCTTTCCCGTTTCGAGGAAACGCTGGATATGCCGTGCCGTATATTTCATACCGGAATATAGTGAGCGGAGGGATTTATAAGATGAGGATGAGGCGGGAGGAAAAGTGGATACCTCAGGGAGAACGAAGCCCGCGAGCTTTTTCCTGCTTTTCACGGCGTTCCTGCATGAGGTGGGAATATTAAAAAAAGCCGGTTTCTTCAATCTTAACCGATCTCAGCGGAATTGAAACTCAGGATTTTTTACTCCGGCACGAGCTCTCATCAGGGTGGGGTCTCCCCGGTCCGGAACGTCGTTTTCCGAAAGGGCAGAGAGGATACCTGCACTCGTCGCACCTCTGGCATAGTCCGCCATGCCCGGGATCCGCAAGCTCCCTTTTCCCGATTTTCTCCCCGGCAAAGATGCGGGGGAGGATAAGGTCAAAGACGGTGGTTTGCCCGGGTTTCGTGGAGGATATTCCCTTTGGACAGTGTATCGATCGGGACTGCTCATGCATAACACTTTCTTATATCTCTTCCAGAGAGCGGATACTCCTCACTGCTCCGTCAAATGATTTCACTTCAATAACCGAGGTTGCATGGTTACGCTTGAGTGCTGCCAATACCGGGGCAAAATCTATGTCACCCTCTCCGACGGGGCTGTGGGAATCCCTTCTCCCGTTATTATCGTGGATATGCATATGAGAAAACCCGGTCGGTAAGAACCCGGGCAGGCAGTGATTGAGGTTCGCATGCCCGGTATCGAGAGCAAAACCGCATCCTTCAATAAGATCAAGATCTCCGGGTTTCCGCAGGTTGAAAAAATGCATGTCCCCCATATTTTCAAACCAGAAGGTGAGCGAGAGATCACGTGCGGCTTTACGGAGCTCATGCAAGGATTTTTTGAACTGCCGGTCTGCCTGCCCGCGTTCTTGTTCCCAGGCATAATATCCCGGGTGCATGACAACGCCTGCACCAATATCTGCTGCCACCGAGAAGCAGTCGGTCATGACGTTAACGCTTGCTTCGCGGATGGATTCAAAGAGGCATGCAATATTCATTCCGTGGTAGGGTGCATGGAGAACAAAATCCGCTGAAAAACTCTCGAACAGCGAAGCGTCCTGGACAAAATGGAGGCCCTCGTCGACCACCTCAATCAGGCTGGTGATGGCAGAGAGCCGGTCCAGTGCTTCAGGAAGCGGGAGATCCAAAAGACAGTATGTTGAGATGCCCATCATCACCAGCGATTGTGCAGTGAGAGATATAATAATGCAGGAAAGGGCAGCTCTCTGGGAGAGAGTTTACCGGTGCAAGGGGCCCAAACGGGAATGAATACACTGCCGCAGATCACACCCAAAAGAGAGCGGATAGAGCAGGAAAGCACAGCAAAACCGGGACTCCGGCCCGGTAGTGGAGGGAAAATATGCCTATACTATTATATAATGTGAGCAGTATGTATTTTTTAATAATAACGTCCGTCCCTGTAATCACTTCCGCTGACGGATTTCATCTGCAACATCCGTGGTGAACTATGTTTAAAAAAGTCCTTTTCCCGACAGATTTTTCAGGACCGGCAAAGTCCGAACTCAACTGTATAACCTGTATTCCCGGCATCCGGGAAATTATCCTGCTGCATGTCATCAAGCAGTACGCAATTCCGATGGGAGTTGAGATGGTTGAAAGCCTGGAAGCCCAGGTAGCTGAACGCTATCTTAACGAGGCAAAAAACTATGTTACCGCACTCAACCCGGATATCCGGATAACTCTCCAGGACACGATGTCCCCCGATATTCCCCATGCCATTCTTGAAACTGCGGAAACCCGGAAAGTCGACCTGATTATTATCCACGCATACCTCAAGGGTCTCATGGCAGGTCTGCTCCGCAGCTCTGTCCCCACGGAAATACTCTGTCGTATCAGCAAAACCAACATTATGATTATGCCCAATACACTTGTTGAGGCCCTTACCGGGAAGACGTTTGAAAAGTTCTGTCCGATGATCTTTTCCCGTATTCTCTGCCCGACAAATTTCTCAGAGTACTCGATAAGGACAACTGCTCTTGCCGGTACCATGAAAGGAGTGGGAGAGATCATTCTTTTGCATGCAGTCCCGAAGAGCGAAGACCGGAGTATTCATGAGGATGCGGTGAAAACTGCAGAGATCCGGATCAATGCAATCTGTGAAGACCTAATCCCCCAGGGCATCAAAGCCAGGACGATCGTGGTGACGGGAAGACCTGAGACCGAGATCCCCCGGGTCGCAAACCAGGAGGATGTATCGCTCATCTGGATGAGAGCCGCAGCAAAAGGCTGCCTTCATGACTTCTTTTTCGGCAGCATGGTGCATGACATGGTCATGAACGCAACCCGCCCGGTGATCATCATCCGGTCTCTCGGTACTTAGAACTCCGGAGAGCAGGATTTGCCGGATACTACCTTCAGGACCGCGATCTGAAGAGATATTTTCTTTCTTTGTCTTCCCCTTTAGCCGGCCCTATAACATCATGGCGCCTCCGGGCTGTGAACGTCACCGGTGAGATCGACGTATTCAGACAGCGTGGCCGTATTGAGGAGCAGGTTTTTTGCAGGAGGTCAGCAGCCGGGACTTACTCCTTTTTGCCGGTGCATCCCTGCAAGTCCGTCCCCTGTCGTCGGTCATTTAAGGTTCAGCCGCTCGGTGGATATCCGGCCCTTTTGCCTGTTCAGCCTGCTCCGGGGTTTTTATTTTCGGAATATCCTGTTCCCTGCTCATCCAGGAATGCCCTGATTGCTGCAATAAAGGCAGGACCATATTTTTCCCGCTTATGGTCTCCCACTCCCACGATGGTCCTGAAATTCCTTCTATCATCAGGTTTTATACGGGCCATCTCCCTGAGACTGGCATCATGAAATATGACATACGGCGGAACATTTTCCTGGTCTGCAATGGATTTCCGAAGATTTTTTAATTGTAAAAATAATTTCTCATCGTACGGTATCGTATCATTATTTTTATGCGCTGTTGACTTCGGTAATTCCCGTTCCGGGGCTGAAAGCATGACCCGTTCCTGCCCGTTCAGTAAATTCGTACTCCGGGATGAGAGACACAGGACCGGATATTTATCTCCCTCCCTTGCCAGGTAGTCCTGCCGGATCAGGTCATGAATCCAGATCCGGTACTGTTGTTTTGAGTACCCGGTACCGGCATTGTAGGAAGAAAGTCTGTCGAGCTGATAGCTCTTTATTTTGGCACTCTTTGCGCCGGTCAGGACGTCCGTGATGAGTTCAATCCCGAAATGCGAGGGCAACTGCCGGACACACCCGATGATCGTCCGGGCTGTTTCTGTCCCGTCGACCTGTTCCCTGGGGTTGTCGCAGTTATCACACGACCCGCAGTTCTTATCCGGGTACTCTTCGCCAAAATAGTTGAGAAGGTATCTTCTCCGGCAGGTTGTGGACTCGCAGTAGTCGGTCATATCCCGGAGTTTCCGGATTGCCAGGGGGTTATGCCGCTCATCGGACACATCACTTTCCAGGAGAGCACGCACCCTGTTTACGTCGCCGCGACTGAAGAACAGGAGGCATTCTCCGGGTAAGCCATCCCGCCCGGCACGACCGGTCTCCTGGTAATAGGATTCGATGCTTTTGGGTATGTCGTAATGAATGACATACCGTATGTCTGGTTTGTCGATACCCATCCCAAAGGCGACCGTTGCGCAGATGATGTTCACATTGTCGTGGATAAACTCATCCTGGACCTTCTCCCGCACTGGTTTTGAGAGGCCTGCATGGTAGGCAAGGGCCTTATATCCCCGTTTACGGAGATCTTCTGCCAGATCCTCGGTCTCTTTCTTGCTCAGGCAGTACACGATCCCGGACTCATTCCGGTGCTGCCCTATATAGCCGGCCAGGGTCACCCGGGAATTTTTCTTCGGTATGACCCGGTACTGGAGATTCCGGCGGTTGAAACTGCCGATATATTCACGAGCACCGGTGAGCCCCAGCTGCTGGCGGATATCCTTCCTGACCTGGGGGATTGCGGTGGCGGTCAATGCGATGAGGGGAATTGTGGGGAACTGCTTCTTCAGGACGGCCAGCTGGCGGTATTCCGGCCGGAAGTCATGGCCCCATTCCGATATGCAGTGCGCTTCATCGATGGCAACCAGGCGGATCTGTGCACCCGCAAGGGAATCCAGGAAACGGGGCTGCAGGCATCGTTCCGGGGAGACAAAAAGGAGGTGGAGGTTGTTGTTCTTCAGCTCGGATTCGATCGCTGCCCGTTCCCGGTACTGGAGGGAACTGTTGTAGGCTGCAGCGGGAATACCCCGTGCGGTGAGGTCATCCACCTGGTCTTTCATCAGGGAGATCAAAGGAGAGACCACCAGCGTCAGGCCGCCGAGACAGAGCGCCGGTAACTGGTAACAGAGTGATTTGCCCCCGCCCGTTGCCATGACCGCAAGGACATCGTTTCCTTCGAGGACTGATGCGATGATCTCTTTCTGGTGAGGCAAAAAAGAACGATAGCCCCAGTATTTTTTTAACAGGTCATCGATTGAATCCATGCGAACGCACCGGTGGAGCAATAGTATAACGAGAGCTATGGAATGAATTTCTACAAGAACCCTTGGGATGGAAGGCGGATGTGTCAGGATCCGGTCTGGGGGAAATTTTCGGCGGAATGTCGGCCCTGGAGAGCGGGAGGAATGCCCGACCAGTTAATACAAAAAGGTTCGGGTTTTTTTGAAATGCCGGTCACAGGTGATAATCTCCCGTCGTAACTGAGGGCAATGGCAGCGATCACTTCATCAAAATCCCCGATAGCATGGCTCCTGCGTGCGGGTGCATCCGGGATCCTGCCAACTGCTTCGCAGGGAACCCAAAGGTTCCGTCGTCTGCCGATTTGGCTCACCGGAGGGCTTCAACAAACCGGTCCCGTATCTGGTGCGGAGTCAGGGGGATGTTTTTAACCGCGGCATTTCCCGGTTTCAGCATCACGTGCACGAAATTCGGACCGTCACCCAATCCCTGGATGATACGTTCCAGTTCTTCTTCGGTACCGGCTTTTGCGGTGTTACTAAATCCCGCGGCAATGGCGAGCAGCTCGATATCCGTATCCCGGTATGCCGGCGTTGGCTGGTTACCGGTGCTGCCAAAGGCACCGTTGTCCAGGCAGAAGACGGTGAGGTTTTTCGGGCGGTGCGATCCGATCACCGGAAGGATACCGGTCCCGAGGATGCTCCCGTCCCCGTCCAGTACCCAGACAGGCCTCGGGGTCCCGGTGGCAAGCCCGAGCCCGATGGGAGATGCCTGAGTATAACTCCCGAGCATGTAGAAGTTCAGCGGGCGGTCGTTTGCGGTATAGAGTTCCCTGGACGGCACTCCTATGTTGGCCACGACAGCCTGCCCGTCAAGGTGGCGGGAGATGATCCGGATGGCATCGAAGCGGCTCATCACCGGCTCATGAACAACCCGGTGATAAGTGACGGTAATTTCCCGTGAACGGGGGGGAACAGGAGAGTCTTTCCAGCAGGACTCCGTACCCTGCCATGCACCCGGGAGCACGAGTGCAACGTGGGCCCGTGAGTGCTCAAATGCATCGGTGATCACATCACCAATCTTACCAAATTCGCTATTGTCCCGGACCCGGGTATACGGGATGCCGGTCGCGTCCAGGATTTTCGGTAGTGCTGCATTGAACGGCACTTGGGCGGGGATAATCTCGTTCTCCACCCCGCGCCAGCTTGCGAGGATCGGGAGCGGGAGATCATAGGTCTTTGTCAGGGACATGAGGGCATTGAGGGAGTTGCCAAGACCGGAACTCTGGATCACCAGAAGCGGTCGCCCTCCGGCAAGTACTGATCCTGCACAGACACCGATGCCGTCCTCCTCACGGGTGAGGCAGATATGACGGAAGTGCTCCGGCAGCAGGAAACAGAGGTCCTTTGCCTTGTCGCAGGGAATGGACGCAACCAGGCTGATCTTATGGTGTTTCAGGATTTCGATAACCCGATCTTCATACACCGGTCTTCACCTCCTCCAGTAATTCTTTCCTGATGGAATCCACGGATGTACCGGCGGGAACCGTGTATGACGGTTGTACTGGTATGATCTCAAAATCTTCCCGCACCCGCTGGTATCCCCCGCCGGTGATATTCAGGAGGATCGTCCTGTCTTTTTCTATCCGGGCTGTCTCGCATGCCTGGATAAGCGATGCCGTGCAGACTGCGGCAGCGGGATCAAGATCTATACCTTCCAGTTCCTGGAAAAGTTTTCCTGCGCTCCGTGCCTCGTCATTCGATACCGCGTACATCCCGCCGTTCGTGGACGAGAGAGCATCGAAGACCCCGCCCGCGATTGCATACGGGGGCTCCCGGTTGGTCAGGACATCGGAATACACCCGGGATATTGCGACGGATGCATCCGGCATATCCATATCGGTGACAAGATTCCTCCGCCCGTCCTGCCATGCCGAGACCATCGGGACGAACGGGAGGTTCTGGCTGAGGTGGAGAGACGGGAGACGGGAGCCGAACCGCCCGTCGTTTTTGAGACGGATCGCTGCTTCCCACGCTGCGATCCCGCCTGTGCCGCTGCCAATGGCCTGGAAGTAATAGTCCGGCATGCGCCCGATAGTAACCGCCGCGTCCAGCATGACCGTCCCCATCCCATCACGGCGTGCCACGTTCTTTGCCCCGCCTTCCTCCAGGAACTGCGGGAGCCTGCACGCCTCCCGGCTGAAACAGATGGCATCGGTGTAATCTCCCCGCACGGCAATGACGCAGGCCTTTTCAGCCGGAGCGGTTGTCCAGAGCCGGGAAAGGGCCTTCTCTGGTACCACTACCACCACGGGCGAACCGGTCAACGCGGAGACCTGGAGGAATGCACGGGCAGTATTCCCGGCCGACGCGATGACCAGGGTTCGCACCTTCTGTTCCTGCATCCGTATCACTGTCGGGATGGCTTCGAGTTCCTTAAAAGAGCACGTGGTAATGGACCCCCCCCGTTCCGGCCAGTAACCGTTGAAATCGATATACAGATCCGGAATACCCAGTTCCTGAGCGAGTGCCTCACTTTTATAACATACCGGGCCTGCATCGAGCGGAAGGGTCCGGTGGATGGGGAGCCAGTCGCAAAACCGGAATATGCCGGGCAGTTTTTTAATGCCAAGTCTTTTCTTTCGGTATTCGGTCCTCAGCAGGGATGGATGGCCATGAGGGCAGGTCGTCGTGTACTGCTCCGGCACCTGCTCGCCGCCGAGGACGCAGCGGAGGGTGTATTTTCCCTTTGAGGTCTCCTTCACCGGAGGTCCTCCACTTTCCCGGTGAGGGTAAATTTGTTGTCGAGGATCAGCGTTTTAAGATGCTCGCACAACCGCAGTGCCCGGGCACGGTCTGACTGCCGGAGGGTCACCGGGACCATCCGGTTGTCCACGGATAGTGTCCCGAGATTACCGGTGAAAGCACCGCCAGGGCATTCCCGGACACAGGTGCCGCAATTCACGCAGCGTGTTGCGTCGATACCTTTTTCCGGCGTGATTGCCCCGGTCGGACAACTCGTTGCTGCCTCGCAGGATTCACACCGGATACAGGACTCCGGAGAGAATGCGATGACCGCGTCCGTGCCGTTCCAGACATCGGCATAACTGGTGGCTGCAAACGGGATCCTGTCCCTGACATCGGCAACCGGAAGGGGTATCCGATCATTGGTGATGAGAAGATTCCGGAGGACGGTATCATCAAGGACCGGGAGGGGGATGGCAACCGAGGTATTGCACTCGGGACCAAGCGAAGTGACAAAACCGCCCATCATCTCCGGCACCATGGACTTCATACTGGCGAATGCAGCGATATTGGGTTTTTCAGCGCTGCTCCGGGTGCCCGTGCCCATGATATACCCGACCCCGCCGTTTAAGAGGATCCTCGTCCCGACCCCGATCACGTTCAGGCCCGGATCGTTCTGGAGGGGGTTGATGTCCCCGCACCCGCTCACCGAGGCCTCGCGGTATGGCCCGGTAAGGCCTTTGACGGAGAAGATGGTCCGGACGGTATCAGGCCCGGTATTGATGACGGCGAGATAATTCCTGAATGCACTCCGCGTGGTTATGAGGCGTGAATGGCCCATTTCGGCGAGTGTTGCGGTGCGGGAGAACCGCGTTCCCGCTGCTTCAACCTCAATAGTCACCTCATTTCCTGCCACGATATCCCGGAAGAGGTGCCCGCCCCCATAGGAGCAGCCGGCCCGCGAGGTCCCGTACACTATGAGGTCGACCGATCCCAGTCCTTCGTTCGGGCAGGGCCCCGGGATTGCGGGGACGCCGTTCAGCCATACTTTTTCCGCATGCCGGAATGAGCCCGGTGCGGCGACCGGGATGTGCAGGACAGCGAACGTGCCTGACATGATACCGAACGTACCGGTGGTCACGACGTCAACACCGGCAGCGGTGATCTCTTCTCCGGCAGCTACGAGTTTTTTTAATTCGGCAGCGGTGTATACAACCGCAGTCCCCCTCGCGATCTTTTTATTTATCCCGTCAATGGTCTTCATCGTGGTCACTTTCACAAGATCCTGATATCTTCCACCCTGACATGCAGGCCGCCGGATTGCCCGAGGAGCAGGTTCACCACGCCCGTATGGGCCACCTGCATCATACAGAACGAGGGGAGGAACGACTGCCGGAACCCGAACTCCGGCGGCCGCGTAATCACCTTCGCAAGTCCCTCGAATCCCACGACATGGTATGCCTGGACGTCTTTGACTTCACCCTCCCGGGCTGCCCGGGGCCCGACCGTATGGCAGGTGAGGACACCGGTCACCGGGTTGGCATCGATCACCCGGAGAACGTGCTGGACGGGACAGCCCTGCCCCGTCGGGCGGCCGAGGACGATATCGCCCGTGACGATACCCCAGCGTTCGACCAGGTCGGCACGGAACGGGAGAATAATCTTCCGTGCGGATGGTTCCCGGGCGAAAGGACCGATAACAAAATCATAGGATCTCCCGCATACATCGGTCCCGGTATAATTTCCTTCACCAGCGGCGATATTCCCCACGGCAGTCCCGGAGAACGGGCAGTCCATCCGGGACTTCTCCCCGCGCTCCATGAGGACGATGAAATCAGCGCAGCCCGCGGCGCCGCATGCACCGCAGTCCTTCCCGGGTGGCTGCCAGTGCTCCACCGGTCAATCCCCCCGGAAGAGGTTGTCGGCCCCGTCCAGTTTCCTCACCACACCGAAATGGTTCTGCCACCCGATCTCCCGTTTTCCCACGCAGATGGTGCAGACACCTAGCGGTGGTACCCCCCGGAGCGTGATGGATGCCTGGTCTGCAATATCGGGAAGTGCCTCGATCGATCGCATGAGATAGCGCAGCCCGGTTCCCTGTACGGCATTCGTCTCAATAATATCGATCCCGGGGGCGACTTCTTTGGTTTTCTCCCGAAAGACTTCCTTCTCCGATTGGGAGACAAGATCCGTTTTTGTTATCACCGCAACATCCGCAAGGGCGATCATCGGCCCCATCTTCAGGGGCGAGTTCATGCCACTCACTGCAGACAGGACCACGATCCCGAGGGACTGGGTAACATACGGGGAACAGCGGAGGCAGAGACCGGCACTTTCCACGATAAAAAGGTCTGAGGCGAGGTCTTCAGCCCAGGTCAGGGCATCCTTCAGGACCATGATGCCGGTATGATCGGGACAGAGATCGCCGGAGTAGATCTTCTTTGCCGGGATATTGAACTCCTGCCGGAGCTCCTCGTCTTCAAAGGCCCGGACGACATCGATCTTCAAAAAAGCGATTTTTTTCTGGCCGGAGAAGTGCCTGATGATCTGGCGGGCTACCGCAGTCTTCCCGGCGCTCGGGGGCCCGGCAATGATGATGAGTTTCATACGAGGTATCCCGGTTCCGTGAGGAGTTCCCCGGCACGGATCCGCTCCCGGAAGCGGCAGAGCGTGAGATCCATCCGGGCAACCATATCGCGGATACGCAGTTCCCTGCCCTCCGGCTCAAGGATCGACTCTACACCGCCATGCCTCATAACAATCCTCCGGTCGGAAAGGAGTGATATGAGGGGGTCGTGGGTGACAAAAATGACCGATTTGCAGTGCTCTTTCAAGACTTCGATGACCCGTTCCCGGAAAATTCCCGCATTTTCTACTTCGTCAAGCAGGATGAGAGGTGCATTGCTGATGAGGATTGCATCGGCAACCATAAGCGACCGTGTCTGCCCCCCCGAGAGGGCGGTGATCCGGCAACCGGAAAGTATCTGTTCGCCGGTAAACTGGTTGGCAAGAGCGATGGTGTCTGCAATAATTGACGGCGTGGTAATTTTCCGGGCCCTGACATGCATGGCAAGAAATGCCTCTACGGTCATATCAGCAAGGCACTTGGTATTCTGGGTGATGAGGGCGATGGGTTTCTTTGACGGGTCGCGGATAAACTCTTCTGCAGGGATCTCGCCATTGACAAGGACTGTCCTGCCGGTCGCCGTATCGTTCTGGGCGAATATTTCGATATCGTTGATAAACGCGGTCTTCCCCGAACCGGTCGGCCCGACAATCGAGATGGTATCTCCCGGGCGGATCACGATACGGTCGAACCGCTCCGGGTTCCCGTGCTTGTCATGGCCGGGCAGAATGGTGATATCGCCCACCGGGCAGGAATTCATGCCTAAAGGGTGGATGTCCAAGAGGATATATTTTTGGATCATTACGCATAAAAATTACCTTTAAAGGAAAAATTTAAAATAAATATGATGCTATTATATGAATTATGTTTTCAAGAAAGATATTCCAAGGGGATTTCCGGACTGCGCTTGAGGATGAGCTCCGGCGAAAAAACATGACGATCAAAGAACTGGCGGACCGGGCCAATATCCCTATCGCCACGCTCTATAAGATCAGTTCAGGCCAGGTAGATGTCCGGATTTCGACGGTAAAAAAGATTGTCAGTGTGCTGGAACCGGCCCTTCCCTCATTTATTGCCGTCATTGCCGCAAAATTTCTCCTCGACGAGATGGAAGGTCATGAGATCACCGTCAGGGATAAGGTCATTAAGATCCGGGGATATGCCGCCAATTCTATTGAAGAATGCATCATTGCCGCCGTCATTGCAGAAAAGGAAGGAGCTTCAGGAATTATCTGTGCACCTATACTTGCATCGATGGTCGAGAAGATTGTCGATGTGCCGGTCGCTATTATGAAACCGAAAGCCACCACCGTGCTCGACGCGCTGGATGTCATCGGACGGTGGATATGATCGGGATTGGGACGTACCGGGAACTGGATAAATTTATTCCTTCACCAGGCCTTTCTCAAGTGCCATTTTTTTGATATTCCTGATAAGATTGGGACTGTTCTCCATGCGGTGCCACTCCTCGTTACTCATTCCCATAAAAAAGCCGCATGAGGAGCATTTAATCCAGGCTTCATAATGATCGGGGAATTCTGCACGAAGGGTTGATTTTCCACACTGGGGGCAGGTAAGGGTCACCTGGTTGATCGATGTGGTAACCCTGCTCTCCCGGTCATGGGGTTCGATCTTTCCCTCACCGGGACCGGGCCGGGGCTCAACGGTTTTTGAACCGGCTGATTCGTGATGGGGCGCAACACTACCGTCACCGCGGGCTATCCTTTCCTTAACTTTTAATTTGTCAGTCATTATTGTTTTCAGCTCCTTGCCGGGGTATGATTTTTTTAAACTGTCATACAGGATAAAAAATGAATACTCCTCTCTGAGATAGTCTCCATAGCGCGTGCAAGTATATCCTTTTAACCGGTTGCTGCAAAATCTGCATCATCGGGTGCACGCCTCCCTCCCGCTAAAAACTCTTCGTTCGATGAAACAGAACCAGAAAATCCGGCACCTGTAACGGGACTGAGGAATTCAGCAGAGCCGGATTTGTAGCACGCCGGAGGTTTTTATGAAAACGTTCAGATCTCTTTAAGCGACCCTCTCTGTTTCACGAACCGGTCCCAGTTCCATGGCTCGTCCAGCACGTTTATCTTTACCTGATCAATCCCGCAAACCCCGAGGGTCTTGCGCTTTACCTGCTCCGACAGATGATCCACGAGCGGGCATGCCTTGCTGGTGAGGACCATGTCGACCTCCGCAGTTGTTCCCCGGACCCGTATCTCCTTGATCAGCCCGAGGTCCACAATATCAATACCGACTTCAGGATCGATCACTTCTCTGAGGATCTCGCGGATGGTATCCTCACAGGTATGCTCTGCTTTCAGGGCATCGGATCCCGCTTCAGGCAGGGATTGTTCCATAATCCGGAGGCGATCTTCAAGCCTGTTCTGTCGGTCGAGGAGCCGGCTCACCACGCGGAGCATCGGGTCCGGCATAGCTTCCGGTTCTTCTGACGGCTGTCTGCCGCATTCGGGCCCGGCAATCCTTCCCGGAACGCCAACGACGGTTGCACCCGGCGGAACGGATCGCACAACAACCGATCCCGCCCCCACTTTTGCGCCGGCTCCGATTCGGATCGGTCCGAGAATGATAGCACCGGAACCGATGATCACGTTGTTACCTATTGTAGGATGGCGCTTTACATTTTCGAGTGCGGTGCCGCCCAGAACAACTCCCATGTAGATCAGCACATCATCCCCGACTTCTGCAGTTTCTCCGATCACGACACCCATCCCGTGATCGATAACGACTCGTCTCCCGATCATTGCACCAGGATGAATCTCCACACCAGTCAGGAAACGGCTGATATGGGACAGGAAACGCCCGGAAAATTTCAGGTTATGTACCCAGAGCCAGTGCGCCTGCCGGTGGAACCAGAGGGCATGAAGCCCGGGGTAACAGAAGAGGATCTCGCCTCTCGACCGGGCGGCAGGATCTTTGGAAAAAATTGCCCGGATATCTTCATGGATTCGGTCAAACACCATGATCCATCACTCGTTACGCTTCGAAGAGCTCCGTGCTCAGGTATCGTTCACCGGTATCCGGGAGGATAACAACGATGGTCTTTCCGGTATTTTCTTTCCTTGCCGCTACCTGCAGGGCTGCCCACGCCGCTGCCCCGCCCGAGATACCGATGAGGATCCCCTCCTCTTTTGCCATGCGCCGTGCGGTTACAACGGCATCTTCATAGCTCACCCGGATCACCTCGTCGAGCAGATCCTTCCGGAGTACGTCCGGGACAAACCCGGCACCGATACCCTGGATCCTGTGCGGGCCCGGCTGGCCTCCGGAGAGGACGGGGGAGGCATCGGGCTCCACGGCAATTGCCCTGAAATCCGGCCTGCGGGGTTTAATGACTTCCGCGATACCCGTGATGGTGCCCCCGGTCCCGACACCGGCAACAACTGCATCGATATTTCCCTCCGTATCCCGCCAGATCTCCTCGGCGGTAGTCTTCCGGTGAATGGCCGGGTTGGCCGGGTTCCTGAACTGCTGGGGAATATAGAAGTAGCTTGGATTCTCCTGCAGGAGCGCGTCTGCCCTGGCAATTGCACCTTTCATCCCCTCCTTCCCGGGTGTCAGGATGAGTTCGGCCCCGAAGGCTTTGAGGAGCTTCCTCCGCTCGATGCTCATGGTCTCCGGCATGACAAGAGTAATCCTATATCCCCGTGCCGCGGAGACCATCGCAAGTCCGATGCCGGTATTTCCGCTGGTGGGTTCGAGAATGATCGTATCTGCTTTGATGAGACCTGCGGCCTCTGCAGCATCGATCATCGCTGCCGCGATCCGGTCCTTAACACTGCCGCCGGGGTTGAAGGATTCGAGCTTGGCGAGCACCGTCGCTCCGGCCCCGCCGGTGATGCGGTTCAGCCGTACGAGCGGGGTGTTGCCGATGGTTAAAATGATATCATGATGGATCGTTCCCATAATATTCCTCTCGTGTATCAGGGTTCCCGGCTCTCATTGGTATCTCCGGGGCATTGCAATATACCCCCAGAGATCAGGTTGTGGGGCAACCCGATTGCTTCACAATTGTTACTTGTCCTGTCTGATATATATCTTGGTTTCCTGACCAATCAGTTCTCTCTGCCAAATGCTACCATTCCTGCGGGGAGATATGAAGTTAGCGGCAAAATCTGACGCAGAACCAGAACAGGGTTCACTCCCTGCCCCTGCGCGTTTACCCGCCCCGCGGAATGTAATCCTGGACGCAATGTGGTCATCGCTGAAAAACCCGGGAGATGATGAAAGCATGGAGCCCCGCGTGGAGATCCCAATCCTGGAAATATAAACCCCCAATCTGCACCCTTAATGCCTGCATCTCCTGCGCAGAGTTGCTGACCTGCAGAATCCCTGCCGCATTTGTACCTGACAGGGATCAACAAAAACGCCCCTGAACCGCGCGGACAAAAATATCAGAAAAGGTAAAAAAATCTTTGTCTTCCCTGAACTGTTGTGGCATCATGCACTGGGGGGATTTATGATCCTTTCCCGCGATCCTGCCAGGGGTGTTTCATCGTGTTCTCCCCGGCTATTGAGTTACCCTTTCACGGGTTCGGGAAAATCCCGCCGGTTCCAAAACTTATAAATATTCACAATTGTTATCTATTATGGTCAGATTCACAATTGTGAACTCGGACGATTTGCCAAGGTGGCGGAGTGGCTACGCGGTTGATTGCAGATCAACTACAACCCGGTTCGATTCCGGGCCTTGGCTTGGAAGTATCATGAGTATCAGAATCCAGAAAACTTTTGAAGCACTCTTTTCCCTCGAAGAGGTCAGGGGTCTCTTCCGGGAGGCCCTCCCGACCGGATTCGATGCCGGAGAGGAAGCGACGTTCCAACAGCGGATTGCCGAACTCAAGGCAATCGTTGCGGATCTTGAAGCAGGCACCGGTACGCCAAAAGTAACAAAGATAGCCGGCTCGCTCGATATCCGGACCCGTGAGGAACAGTATATCAACATTCATCCGATCCAGGCAGCGGGCAGGCTCACGACGGAGGCACGGAAAGCCATCATCTCCTACGGTGACGGTTACTCGACGTGTGACGCCTGCCGGAAGCCGTTCCGGCTCGACAAGATCTCAAAACCGGGCATTGCCGAATTCCATGAAGAGCTCGCAAAGTTCGTCAACATGGACCAGGCCCGGGTCGTACCGGGTGCACGACGCGGGTTCCAGGCAGTAGCCGGCACGCTGGTCGGGAAAGACGACAGCGTGATTGTATCGGCGCTTGCCCATTACACTGAATTCCTTGCCGTGGAAAATGCCGGGGGGGTTGTTAAGGAAGTGCCACTGAACCCAAAAAATATCGTCACCGCTGAAGCAACGGCCCGGAAGATCGAAGAGGTCAAAACCGAGACGGGAAAACTCCCGGTGCTCGTCATGATCGACCATTTCGACTACCAGTTCGCCAACGAGCACGAGATCGCCGGAATCGGAAAAGTGGCACACCAGTACGACATCCCCTTCCTCTATAACGGGGCCTACACCGTGGGTGTCCAGCCGGTAGACGGGAAGAAGATCGGGGCAGACTTTGTCGTTGGCTCCGGACACAAGAGCATGGCATCGGTCGCACCGTCCGGGGTTCTTGCAATGACCGATGAATGGGCGCCAAAAGCGCTTCGTACCACCGCGATGGTCGGCGACCTCACAAAACGAAAGTTCGGTATCAAGGAAGTAGAACTACTCGGATGCACGCTGATGGGGGGGACCCTGCTCTCCATGATGGCATCGTTCCCGACGGTCAAGGAACGGGTGCTTCACTGGGATGAACAGGTCAAACGTTCCAACTACTTCATTGACCGGCTCCTGAATATCTCCGGGAGCAGGGTGCTTTCGGAGTACCCGCGTAAGCACACCCTCACCAAGATCGATACCACTGGCAGCTTCGACACCGTGGCAAAGACGCACAAGCGCAAAGGGTTCTACTTCAGCGATGAACTCTCATCGCGTGGAATTGTCGGGGAATTTGCCGGCGCAACCCGGACCTGGAAACTGAACACCTACGGCCTCAACGAAAAGCAGATCTGCTACCTTGCCGATGTGTTTACCGAAATTGCGGAAAAATATGAAATACCCATTATACCATGAGGAACCCGATATGTCAGAAAAGAAATTTCATTTAGGAACTAATGCCCTTCATGCGGGGCAGGTTCCTGACCCGACAACCGGGTCCCGGGCAGTACCGATCTACCAGACAAGCTCGTACGTGTTCAAAAACACGGAGCACGCAGCCAACCTCTTCGGCCTTCGCGAGCTGGGAAATATCTACACCCGGCTCATGAACCCGACGACAGATGTGTTCGAGAAACGGATCGCTGCTATTGAAGGGGGAACAGGGGCCATTGCAACCGCATCCGGCGCCGCCGCCATCACGTACGCGATCCTGAACATTACCCGTCCCGGCGATGAGATTGTCTCTGCCGATAACCTGTATGGCGGGACGTATGAGTTCTTCAACTACACATTGCCGAAGTTTGGCCGCAAGGTCACCTTCGTTGACTCGACGAAACCAGAGGAATTCAGAAAGGCCATTACCAAAAAGACCCGTGCAATGTACGCAGAGACAATCGGGAACCCGAAACTGGACATCCCGGACTTCGAGACCCTTGCCACGATCGCCCATGATGCAGGGATACCCCTTGTTGTTGATAATACAACGGGTGTCGGACTTGTCCGCCCGATCCAGTATGGTGCTGATATCGTCGTTCACTCAGCGACCAAATATATCGGTGGGCACGGGACCTCGATTGGCGGCGTCATTGTCGACTCCGGAAAGTTTGCCTGGGATAACGGCAAGTTTCCCGAGTTCACCGAACCGGATCCAAGCTATCATGGATTGAAGTACTGGGAGACTTTCGGAAACTTCCCCGGCCTCGGGAATATTGCTTTTGTCTTCAAGATCCGGCTGTCGCTCATGAGAGACACAGGAGCGGTTCTCAGCCCGTTCAACGCATGGTTGTTCCTGCTCGGCCTCGAGACGCTCCACCTCCGGGTACCCCGGCATTCACAGAATGCCCTTGCAGTTGCAGAATTCTTAAAGAAGCATCCAAAAGTGGCGTGGGTGAACTATACCGGACTCCCCGAACACCAGAGTCACATACTGGCACAAAGATATCTGACGGGTGGCTTTGGCCCCATTGTCGGGTTCGGTGTTAAAGGTGGCGAGAAGGCCAGCCTGAAGTTTATTGACAGTCTCAAACTCTTCTCCAACCTCGCCAACATAGGGGACTCCAAGAGCCTGGTCATCCACCCGGCATCCACCACCCACCAGCAGCTCACAGTTGAAGAACAGAAAAAGACCGGTGTTACTCCCGATGCAATCCGGCTCTCCGTGGGAACTGAGGATATCGAAGACATCATTGCAGACATTGAACAGGCACTCAGGGCGGCCTGAAATGTCCCCCTCCCTTTTTGGGGATGAGGAAAAAAGCAGGAATATTCACGATATCATTGCTGAACTCAGCAGAATACAAGAAGGCGCTTGTCGATGATAAAAGGTTCAGTCGGTACAGTAACAACGCAGTATTACAACATTCAATTCCCCCTTGTACTTGAAAGCGGGGAAACACTCCCTTCTTTAACGATTGCTTTTGAGACGTACGGCTCCCTGAACCGCGATGCCAGCAATGCTATTCTTCTTTGCCATGCCCTCTCTGGCGATGCCCATGTTGCGGGGCATCATGAAGGCGAAAAAAGAGCAGGCTGGTGGGACACCGTGGTTGGCCCGGGCAAGGCGTTCGATACTGAACGGTACTTTGTCATCTGTTCAAATATTATCGGAGGGTGCAAAGGTTCAACCGGTCCCTCATCCGAAAATCCGGCCACCGGGAAACCCTACGGTGCTGCATTTCCCGTCATCACGATCAGGGACATGGTCAATGCCCAGAAACTCTTAATCGATCATCTCGGTATCAGCCGGCTGTATGCAGTGGCCGGCGGATCGATGGGTGGCATGCAGGTGCTGCAGTGGACGGTCAGCTATCCTGACACCGTGAAAAAAGCGATCGTAATCGCAACATCAGGGTATTCGACCCCCCAGCAGATCGCCTTCAATGAGGTCGGGCGTCAGGCAATCGTATCGGACCCGGAGTGGAACGGCGGCAACTACTATGACCGTAAGTCTTATGACTCCAACGGCCCGGCCCGTGGTTTGTCGCTTGCGCGAATGGTCGGCCATATCACGTATCTTTCCAACGAATCGATGCATGAGAAGTTTGGAAGGGCATTGCAGGGAAAAGATCGGATCAGCTATGACTTTTCGACCGATTTTGCTGTCGAGAGTTATCTCCATCACCAGGGCGACACCTTCACAAAAAGGTTTGACGCGAACTCCTACCTGTATATTACTAAGGCTATCGATTACTTCGATCTGACCCGGGACGGTTCACTAACAGAAGGTCTGAAACCGGCGAGAGCGGCATTCCTTGTCATTTCTGTCTCATCGGACTGGCTGTACCCGCCCTACCAGTCGCAGGAGATCGTCTCGGCACTTACCGCAAACGACCGGGAGGTCCATTACTGCGAGATCCGTTCCAATTATGGGCATGATGCGTTCCTGCTTGAATCAGGGCAGATCAACTATCTGGTGGGTAAGTTCCTCTCCCATACAGTCGTTGGTGATGTCATGATTCGCGATGTCCCGACCATTGAGGAAGGAGCAACGACTGCGGTGACAGCACGGCGATTGATCAACCTGGAGATCAATCACCTGCCTGTTTTGTCGGCAAACGGACAACTTGTCGGTATTGTCACTTCATGGGATATCGCAAAGGCAGTTGCAAAAAATTTCCTCTGGCTTGATGAGATTATGTCAAAAAATGTCATCACGACGACTCTTGATGCACCAATCGAGTCAGCTGCAAAGAAAATGGAAGAACATTCTATCTCGGCCTTGCCGGTGATCGATGAGGACCAGCATGTCATCGGCCTTATTACCAGCGATGCTATAAGTATGCTGATCGGGAGGGGGAGCCCATGAGGATCCTCTCCATCCATGCCAGCCGCATGTGGTACCACGCGACACAGAAGACGAAAATAGCTGAGCCAGCCCCCAGTACAGAGGATACCATGACCGAATGCGTCGTCCTCTTCTGCTGCGTTGAGAAACTGGACGAAAAGAATCCGCAATCGGTCATTGAGAGTGCAAAGAAAAATGTTGTAGCCCGGCTCTCCCAGCTGAAAGTAAACAAGGTGATGATCTACCCGTACGCGCATCTGACCAGCACGCTGGGTTCCCCGGACTGCGCTCTCTGTATTCTCAAGGGGCTCGAAGATGCGCTTCAGCGAGACCAGATTGAAGTAAAACGGGCACCCTTCGGTTGGTATAAGGAGTTTGAAATACGAAGCAAGGGGCACCCCCTGGCAGATCTCTCCATGACCATCTGCCCGTACGAAGGAACCGAATGCGATTATACGTGCCCGTACTGCCATCACCCATTCAAGGAAGCAGATGCGGTGCATGTCTGCCAGCAGTCCGCTGAATGCACGGGAACCTGTCCCGGCAAATAGGTAAGAATCTGAGAGAGAAGATGACTGACATACCAGCAACATCAAACAAAGCGCTTATCGTACTCGGGTGCCCGGAGGCACCGGCACAACAGGCGCTTGCATTCCATGTAGCACACAACCTGAAAACGCGGGGTACCGAGGTCCTCATCGCGGGCAACCCCTCGGTCCTCAACCTCCTGAAAGTTTCAGATCCTGAGAGACACTACATCGGGGATACGATGGTGCTTGAAAAGTGCATCGCGGAAGTTGTTGAGAAAAAACGGGACTACGATCTCTGCGTGGTCTTTGCGCATAACGATGCGGCGATTGCATATGCGGCGACGATGCGTCACCTGTTACCGGAACGAAGGCTGGTCGTGATTGTCTTCGGGAAAGATCCCGGGCCGCTGGCAGACGAAATCAACTTCCCCTGTGAAAAGATCGTCGATAAAGCAGTGCATAACCCGATGCAGCTGAGATCAAAAATAAACGAGGTGTTCGGATGGGCTGTATCGAGAACCTGAAGTACGAGATGATCCTCCCGCTCGGGGCCTCCTTCAGGGAATGCCGGGAATATGCAGAAAAGAATTTCAAAGAGGTCTGGTATGTTGATCCCGGCTACAAGCTCTTTGACGAGTACATCATCGGGCTGCCGCCAATCGCCCTGGGGATAGATGAGGGTAAAAAGATCATCTTCCCCTATACAAAACCCTGCCACGGGACCTACCTGCTGGCAATCGAAGATACCGATGAAGTTGAGCGCGTGCGCAAGACGGCGAGAAAGAAAAAATGACTCTGAGAATCATTGAAAATTGTTCTGACGCCCTTGAGGGCTACGGCAGTCGTTGCCTCTGCCCCCGCCACCAGGGTATCCCCAAAAATACGATGGTCACCTGGATGTTGACGAGAAAAAAAGGGGGAAGATGGGGGCACCATCATAATTTCTCCAACCTCTACAACAAAAAATGGACCGTGACACTCCACCGTTGAAAAATTAGTACCCAGGTAAACCAGCACTATGAAAAAACAATGGCTTATCCGCTATGCTGAAATCTTCCTGAAATCCGATCCGGTTCGCCGGCGATGGGAGAACATCCTCATCAAAAATATCCTTGAAGTAATGCCGGATGTTCACGTGCGTAACGAGAGGGGCAGGATCTGGCTTGACGGCGACGTCAAACCCGACCGTTTGAAAGATATCTTCGGGATTGTGTCGTTTTCCGAGGTGGAGCATATCACACTCGACGAACTTGGGCTTTTCCTGCCGGATTACTGCCGGCGCCACGGTATTGAAAAGGCAAAGACGTTTGCCGTAAAGATGAAGCGTGTGGGCGATCACCCGTTTTCTTCCAATGACAAAGCCATCGAATACGGCAATCTGCTCCGGCAGGAATTCCCCCACCTGAGGGTGAACCTTGCGCACCCGGACAAGGAGATCCATATCGAGATCCGGGCGAATGAGGCCTATCTCTACGATACCGTGATACCGGCAGTCGGAGGTCTGCCGCTGGGTGTTGAAGGCACGCTTGTGGCCCTCGTATCCGGGGGTATCGATTCGCCGGTTGCTGCATGGATGATGATGAAGCGGGGCTGCCGGATTATCCCGCTTTTTGTAGCCCTCGACACGTTCCTTGACGAGACCACGGTTGCCCGGGCACATCGTGTAGTAGCGGTACTGGCAAAGTACCAGCCGGGGATAGAACTGACCGTGGTTACCGACTCGTACCTTGCCACAGCAAAAGAGCAGCTGGTCCGACGGCACCTCGAGAAGTTTACCTGTATCTTCTGCAAGCGCAGGATGTACCGGGTTGCAACGGCGTTTGCGCAAAACGCCGGGGCAAAAGGGATCGTGACCGGTGAATCCCTCGGACAGGTGGCGAGCCAGACGCTGGATAATCTGATGGTGCTGGATGACGCCGCGGAAATTCCTGTTTACCGCCCGCTGATCGGGTTTGACAAAGAAGAGATCATCAGGATTGCCCGTGAAATCGGAACATTTCCGGAATCGATCTCACCGGCATCGGGATGCAGGGCGGTTCCGAAAGGGCCGTCAACTGCTGCACAGCTGGAAAATATCCGAAAGATTGAGGCAGATCTCCCCCCCGTTGATTTACCCGTCTGACCCCTGGTATCGCTTCAAAATACCGCACAAGCACTGTTTCACCAGGTATTTTAAAAACTTAAAGAGGGCTTTCTCCGGTAAGGATTATCAGTCAGATTAATGATTACTGCTCTTTTTCAAGAAATTCTTTCAATGCCTGGGCGTTATTATGCTCAGTATCACGGGCGGCGTACAGGAACGTCACGATCCCATGGTTGTGTATCAGGCCCCTCAGATCCTGGATAACCGCAGGCCTCGTCCTCATTTCCTCAAAGTACTTCCGGCGGAATTCTTCCCACTTTTCCGGCTCATGGCCAAACCATGTACGGAGCCCGGGACTTGCTCCTGCATCCTTTATCCACAGGTCCCCCTTTGCATGTTCCTTTGATACTCCCCGCGGCCAGAGCCGTTCGACGAGGATCCGGTACCCGTCTCCGGCATCCGGAGATTCATAAACCCGTTTCAGCCTGATTGTCATTGAATTCCCGGCATGTTCCTTTTTCTGGCCATTATATGAATATTTGGATACAGGAAAGACCCCCTGCCCCTTTTACTGCCAGATGTCAGAAACCGGGGACATACTGTTTCGGGACTTTTTCCCCGGTGAAATGTTCATTGACGGTAGACCAGTAAAGCCCGAATGCAAATGCAAACAATAGTTCCTCCGCTGGAACTCCCGCAATCAGGATGCCGGAGAGTTCTGCCAGGTTCCAGACCCTTTGGACCTATCCTGAAAACAGGGCGATGATCGTGAGAAAATACCCAAAATAAAGACCGGGAAAGAGCAGGGCGCTGACAGGCATTTTTTTCTTGAGATCCGGGCGGCAGTACCGGTCATAGAGAAAGATTACTACGGCAAAAAACATTCTCAGCTATCGGATCCAAAGGACGAGAATACTATTAAATAAAAGATTCTCCGAATGAACTCGTATATGACAGATAGTACCGGGGCTGTTCATGACTGAAATGGATCTCTACGTGTGCCTGATCTGTGGCTACATCTATGATCCCGCCGTCGGTGATTCAAAGGGTGGAATTCCCCCCGGCGTTTCGTTTGTGGATCTGCCGAAAGACTGGGTCTGCCCGGAATGCGGGGCGGAAAAGGACCAGTTTGTGATAGTACAGGAATAATCCGGTTATAACACGCATTAAGATAACCTGCACCCGATGATGGATCCCGGATACCTGCTACGTCCTTTTTTCCGGCATTCTTCTGTTCTCATTCCTTAGCTTTTCCGGCCTTCGTCGGAAAAAATGAGCCTCATATTTGTGTCCCGGAGAGGTTTATGGGTGCCTGACGGGAAAACCTTAAGGCAAAAAAAGGCTCGATTTACCGACATTTAATGGCCAGAGGATGAAGTGCCATTCTGCCGTTTTCCGGCAAACAGGGCAATATTGTGGGGGAGGTACAAGTAATTCCGGTCTATCGATGAACAGGGAGAACTACCGATACATGATAATAATCCGAACAAAAAACCAGGAATACCCTACGCTCTGAAAAAAAGTGCATTGTGACCGTTATTGCTCACTATCGATGATCCGCCAGTCAGATTTACCTGAAAGCACCTGGGGAATCGCAGCTCCCGTCTTTCAGGATTTCTTCGGCGGAATTGCCAGCAGGTCTTCAGGTTCCTCTGCTTCCCGCTTCTGCATTGACATTCCCATGAAACAAATCACAAACCCGGTGATCATCACGCCTCCCAACAGGATGGCATTGGTGGTGGTTTTTGGCAATGCAAAGGAGAGTACCAGGAACACCGGGACCAGCCCGATTGCAATTACTTTCAATGGTATCTCGTTAAACTGCATTTTTGATTCTCTCCCTCTTCTCTCTACCGTTTAAAACAATAGTTCGTCGCAGAACCACATAGATATTTCGAGAAAAGATCAGGAACTCCTATAGCGTGTATGATTGCTGGTTGGGCCTGATAGAGTTGTTTTAACACATTTATCCCGTTGTCCTATACCGTCGAGAATCCCGTAACCTTTAAATCATCAGGTAACTGAACCCAAAACACAATGAGGTCATATCTCATGCCATCAAAACTTATGGAGTACTTCAACAAATCACCGAGGATCGGAACGCTCAGCACTGCCGACAAGGTGGGAAACGTTGATTCCGGCATCTTCGGTTCGCCCCGTATGACCGATGAGAGGACCGTCGTCATGGGTCTGGGGAAGAACCGGACGCTGGCCAATCTCCAGCAGAACCCGCACGCCACATTCATGATCATGGAGCCGTCAGCAGACTTCATGGACTGGAAGGGGATCCGGGTCTACCTGAAGGTAGAGAATATCGCGACAATCGGCCCGGTGCTCGATACCTTCAGGGCACGGATGGCGAAGGTTGCCGGGGAAGAAGCGGCAGAAATGATCTATGCTGCGGTAAGCTTCTCAGTCACGGAAGTCCGGCCTCTTGTCGACATGGGCCAGGGTTGGGAGAAGTCAGTATAGGTTTTCGGGCAGGTAAGGACCTTATCCCGGCACCGGCTGCCGCTTTCCCCGTTTGAGCGACGCTGCGATCCCGAAGATACAGAGTACGGTAAAGAGAATGAACGCATAATGCAGGCTGGCAACAAACTGCGGGTAGTACTCCGGGGTGATCTCGACCCGCCCGATCAGGAGAGCAAAGAGCATCATTGCAACTCCCATCGACAGCATCTGGCCGAGGAGCCGCATGGTCCCGTTCATGCCGGATGCAACCCCGTAATACCGTTTTTCAACCGCGCTCATGATCGCGTTGGTGTTGGGTGAGGAAAACATCCCGAGGCCAGCACCGAGCACTGCCAGGCAGACAAGAAGGTACCACAGCGGGGTCGATTCGACCAGAAAGACCAGCAGGAAAAGGCCGAAGGCGCTGAATGCCATTCCTGCCGATGCGACGATCTGGGGATCAATCCGGTCAGAGAGCCGCCCTGCTACGGGGGAGACAAGTGCCATTACCGCCGGCTGGACGATCAGGATCAGCCCGGCCTGTTCCGGCGAGAAACCCTTGGTATACTGGAGGTCAAGGCTCAACAGAAACGTCACGGCAAACGTCGCACTGTAGCTGATCAGTGCGGCAAGATTTGAAAACGCAAAGACCCGGTTATGCGTCAGGAGGCGCATGTCAAGGACCGGCAGGGGAATTCTCATCTCGTACAGGACAAACAGGATTCCGATGATACCGCCTGCAACGATGAGGACAATCCCCATGATGGCCGGGACAAGGGAAAACCCGTACATCACACAGACCAGGGCACCCGCATAGATGACCGAGCCGGTGAGATCGAAACGCTCGCCATCGCACTCCGCCCATTCACCCTCCAGTTTCCAGAAGATGAGCAGGCAGGCGATAATCCCGATGGGCACGTTGACAAAGAAGATACTTCGCCAGCCCAGGGTCTCGGTCAGCACCCCCCCTAAAAACGGCCCGACCGTGAGCCCGAAGTATACAGCGGTGATGTAGATCCCGAGAGCCTTTCCCCGCACTCCCGGGGGGAATACCGAGGTCAGGATGGCGATGCTCGTCCCGAAGATCATGGCCCCGCCGAACCCCTGGATGATCCGGACTGCGATGAGCAGGCTGGTGGAAGGGACCATCGTCATAACAAGAGATGCAAGGGAGAAGATTGCGATACCATACAGAAAGATCCGTTTTCTTCCGTAGATGTCGGCAATCTTTCCGATGGGTACTAAAAAGAGGGCGGCGGCAAGGAGGTACGCGGTCGCGATCCACGAGAGCGCGATCGCGTCCATGTGGAACTCCGCTCCCATCGCCGGCAGGGCAATATTGACCGCCGAACCGTCAAACGGGGTAATAAACCCGGCAAGGATGGCAATTAACAGCACGATACGTTTGCCGGCCAGGCTTACGGGTTTCGGAGGTGTGTGGCAGATGGCCGGCACTTCTGTGGGGGTATCACGCGCCGGGTTGGGGGACTCCATAGGGATCACAGGAGGAGGTTTCGTATCCTGGTACCTTTCGGTCAATAAAGTATTTTAAGACGGTGAATCATCCTTCAGCCATAAAGGCAGGAGAAATCCCAGATCCGCCCCACCGTGTGCAGCCAGATTGCCAGTCCTGAATGCAGGTGCCAGGTTCTCATGGAGAAGACGGAAATTTTCTTTGGTCATAATCACCGCCTCACCCTTCTCCCGCAAGACGTTTCCAGATCGGGCCATCGAACACACCGTCCTTTGCCTCTTCCTCCATCTCCCGGAAGAGTTTCCATGGCACAGCAAAAGTGAACATGTCTGCCGGGATTGTCTTTCCCACGTTTGCCCGTGCTGCCAGGTCAGTGTACCCGAGCACTGCCCGGGGGTGCTCTTTTTTTGCCTCGTCGTAGACAAATGCCCCGATCTGCTGGCAGGCAGCCATGGGCGGGACCCGCACGGAATCCGTGCCCTCACGGACTGCACTGACGAGCGTTACAAGGCCGGTGATCTGCAACGGGTTTGCAACAAAAACCACAACAACCGGGCGCTCATCGCCTTTCACGTTTTTAAGTGGTTTGAAGATCACATATTTCTCGGCAATTTCTGTGATCGGCAGCTCGTCGGTCATGAACCGCTTCGCCTTCTTAGTATCCCTGTGCAGACGTTCTCCGTGGATGAACTTGGACCGCTCCCGTTCGGGTATGTGTTGCACGGTTGCACAATAAGCCTCCGGGTTTTTGCTGCTGTCTTTCCCTTTCACGAAGAACGCAGACATGAACTCGATCCCTGCACCCCCAAACGCATCGTAATACCCATTGCCAAATCCCAGTCCTGCACGGGCTCCGGGGCACCCGTAACTCTCCCGGTCAAAGACAGCGATCTTTCCTCGGGTTACAACCTTTGCAAAGAACGGCATGATGCAGGTCTGTCCGTGGGGTTTTATCTGCAAGGCACCTTCGGGTTTTGCATTACTCCAGAGGATTGCCACGGGCCCGTAGTCAAGCCGGAGTTTTTCAGCGGTTATACTCTTCACGCGCAATTACCCCCGGTCATTTCATCCAGCCCATCCGGACATACCAGTCATACTCGTGCGCAAACCGGTCCTTATTGAACTTCACCAGCTGGCAGAAGTATTCCCGCCTCTGCCGGTGAACCTCGTCCTGGTCGGGATACGTGTATTCACCGCGGACCGACTGTGCCAGCTTTTTTCCCAGCGCATGGGCCTCCTTTTCCGCTTTCCCGAGAACAGTTGGATCCCGGCCGATGGCCACGCCGATTCCTCCGACAGTGGTCACCCCGAGCGTGGTGAGCACTTTATTCATGTATCCCATAACTTCATGCTCGCCGCTTCCCCCCGCCGTACATACAGAACAGCCATACTTCCCCGTCAGCATCTGGCAGTGAATGGCATCAGCCATACG
>Ga0209777_10000261_pt1 | contig 91186 bp, 92 predicted proteins | sample FrelakmetHBP12HB_FD_187147 | JGI IMG/M metagenome (GOLD analysis project Ga0209777, IMG submission 187147) | Freshwater lake sediment microbial communities from the University of Notre Dame, USA, for methane emissions studies -HBP12 HB (SPAdes)... | ecosystem: Environmental > Aquatic >...
TATTCACGTGAGCATCAATATTGTCCTCATTGCGGTAAAGGGCAGATATTCATGTAGGGAGATTATGTTTGGAATCATCAAAGACAATAAACTCATGGGGCTTTACCATAGCCTTGACTACTGCCCGCGACTATACTTAGAGAAACGGACAAGAGGCGGTGAAATACACCATCTTTCCAGAATTGTAAAGAAAACCAACCGGTTCCACTGCCGCTACTGCATCTACCTTGAAGCAGAGGAAAAAGGAGTTCCTTGCTATACCATCTGTCCGCAACTCACCTGTCTCGCCAAAGAAAAACTGCCACCGGGTCTCCGATGGGAAATCGAAGCGTTTCATGGACTTGGTGGTTGACAATGGCGGTCTGTCATAAATGCGGTGAAGCAATGAGTGAGATTGAATACGATACTCATGTCTGCGAAGAGCCAAAGATGTTCAAATCCCTTCTGCAACGAGGCACGATGTATCATTGCACTCAACGGAAAAACCTGTCAAGCATCCTTAAAAACGGTCTTATTCCAAAGAGACCAGATATCCCCAACTCCATCGAAGGCGTATACCTCTCAGTCGTACCTTTCGACTGGATGCATTATACGACCAAGGAAGCAATAGAGCCAGGGTGCCACATCGAAGTGAACGTCATCGGTCTTGAACTCATCTACGACAACGGCGTGCTTGAACTTGAGGATTATCAACGACACCCGGCTTTCATATACCCAGGCATAATCCCACCAGAGAGGTTTGTAAATGTCTCTGTCTCAACAGTGAAAAACCCATGTAAATTCACAAGCATAATTATTAAACCATTGAAAAAAGGGAACTTCAGGCAGTTGGTACGCAATCTCAGAACAATGACCTTATGTGGTGCAGATGATAAAATGCGGAGAGCCTGTGGTTTTCATAGTGGGAAAGAATGCACTTGGGGTGAACATTGCAGTTATCAATTAGGGAGGAAAAAATGATTAAAAAAATAATTGAAAAAATGATGAAAAGTAAGATTAGCAGAGTCTATGAAAATCTTCATCCTTCGAATAAAATAATTATTTTTTGTCTGTTACTGGCTTTGCTTTCATGCGGAGTATTGGAACTAATGATATTGTTGGGCTGAAAACATGAAGATAACGCTCTATGGTCTGCCTATGTGTCAACGGTGTAAGGCAGCAAAAATGATGCTTGAGAAAAGAAAAGAACTACTTGAGAAAAGAAACATCGTCTTTGAGAACATTGAACTCACCATCAACGATGAAAAGGCTAAAGGTGAACTGCCGATACTTACCGTTGATACTGATGTATACACAGGGAAAGATGTCTTATTGTTCATCAGGACATTGAAGGAGTGATATGAGCCTAAAAAGTGGTTTAAGTTGGGGTGGACGGGAACACCGTTGGGAACGGAGAACAAACTATGCGCTTCTCATCGGCATCATCATCACCGGTCTTTTCTACTACTATCGTTTTTCACTCACCATTCCATTCGTACCATTGCCGACATTAAGAACCGGTGAAATGGGGTTATTCTTCCTTGTTATCGCAGGCATCTGCCATCTGTTCGCAAGGATTTCTCATTCAGCAGAACAATCCAATATGAAAGACTCAAGACCATGGAGAAAGTAAATGGAAATTGAAGATTTCTTTGGAAAAGAAGGTATTCGTGTAAAATGTAATAAATGCAAGGAGATGGTATTCAAAGAATATGGTTCTTGGTTCTTGAAAAAAAAGACGAAAAGAACAGAAGAAAAAATATTTGTTTGTTACGATTGTCAGAAGAAAAAAGAAATCATTCATGCCGGGATTGACAACGGAAGCATAAAGATGTACGCATGTAACAGTTACTGTGGTTTTCATTCCAACAAGATTGATTTCACCTGGACGAAAGTCACCTGTAAACGATGCCTCAACCTGCTTAAAAAATATGACCGTTCTGAAAAAGACGGATGTATCATGTTCAAAGATAAAGGAAGTGTGAACCAATGAATGATGAAAAAGTATTGCCATGTGGCTGTAAGACCTACACGAACATCTACGGGGAAGTGAAAATCTGGGAATGGGTCTGCGATTCTCATGTTAAAAATAAGGAAAAGATTATCGACCTTTACAAAAAAGACGGGTTTCATGGAATGAGGTTGAATCATGGGTAGCGCAATATGCGGGGGCGGTCATTCTCTCCTGACAACAAAAACAGAAATAGATGCTCATGTCAAGCAATTCCTTGACGATGGTGCCTGCATCGACTGTTACTGCGGGATACCCTTCGGACCGCAGAAGATACCGCGATGTAAAAAATGCCAACGAAAACTCTACTATCGTAAACATCCCCATAAATTAGTATGTACGAATCCTAAATGCGATAATTATCATCTCATAACGTGAGGAAGAAAATGATGACGACAAAAGTAGAGCATCCATCCCATTATAACGAAAAGAAAAAAATGGAGACCTGGGATTTAATAGAGAAATTCCTGACCAATGAAGAATACCGTGGTTTCCTCAAGGGAAACGTGCTTAAATATATTCATCGCCATGAGCAGAAAGACGGCTCTGCTGATTTAGATAAAGCAATAGAATACATAAAAAAACTCAAGGAGTTCAGCTACAATGAGCCTTCCGAAAAATGAAATCACTGATGAAGAGTTGTTGGCATTGGTCGGACAGCCAGCGACCCGTGAAAACATGCGTAAGATGAAGCACGGCGGTAGCGTTGGTGCTGATGGTACCATCAAATCAGTTGTGACACGCACTGAGATGGAAAGACAACGCTGGAAATGTCCAAGATACTACAGGAAGATATATGCGTACATCGGCATTTTGACAGGAATTGTTTTTATGGGCGTTGTTGACTTAATTTACCTTATTGGTCATCCACCGGTTTTATATACGCCGATTATACCTGACGGGGTGCTGGTGAACAACTTCTGTGGTTCAATAGTGGCAGCAACATTGGTCATATTCATCGTTGAGATTAAAAGACAGAAAATGATACAGGGTGTAAGGTGAAAATATGGGTTTGGTCCGTGTAAGAGTAGGCGATAAAGAACTGAGCGATAAACTTGTTTTCAAACTCATCACCGGTGGCATAGGCATCTTCATCCTGTTGATTTTACTTGGCTCAAACACTTTTGTCAACTGGGTCGGGCAGTCTCTCGTTATCTGGATAGGTGCGATGATGATTATCATACCGCTTACCTTCGGGTTCATGGAGCAGACGTTTACAGCAAAGCATCTTCTCATGGTAATCATTGGAGTAGTTATCCTTGCAATCTTCGCTATTTTCTCTCAAATCGGGCCAATCATCATCGTTACTGGCGTTGTCGAATCACTTGTCTGGATGACGATATTTAGCATACTTCTTGACCGTTTCAAAGATAAACTACAGCGATAATAGTTTCAACTAACCCCTATAAATATTTAAATAAAATAGATGAATGTGGCTATACTATGGGTGAATTAAAAGAAGTCTACAAATCTGTGAACGGCAAAGAATTCGTTGAACAAAAGGAGTGTCATCCGCAGCAACTTTCCCTTACCTCAAGATATATCGCCCCTTACTGGTTCCAAGCATTTCATAATGTCTTCAAATATGACAAAGAGCGTGGGTTGCAGGAGACCCACAAGCTATGTGATGATAGCAGAATCTTACGGGGTAACAGGCTCTATAAAGAAGGTCATATCGCCTCATGGGTGGTCACTAAACACAGGGGCGGTGATGTTCGGGCAATCGTGACCTCTGAAGACAAAAAAACAGAGTACACCGTCATCGTGAAGGATTATCTGCCACCGAAACTACCGCAGTTCAACCATGAACGGGAGCAGTTCATCGCTAACCTGTTCGTTGATTGTACCTGCTCCGACCATCAGACAACCCATTATCGTAGTAATTCGTCCATGCTCTGTAAACACATCTGTGCAATATTGTTTTTCTTGATGAATGATAAACGGTTCTTCATGCCAAAAATCTTCATCACCCCTGAAGAAAAGATGGTCGGTCTTGCAAAATCAGAGACAGAGGAACTTGAGACCGAAATAAGGGCGATGCCGCTTGTAAAATTCAGCCAGTTCATCAACATCCTTTTGCTGAAGAAATTCCGTGGGATGGAACCCGCTCTTGGCTTCTCAGTACATCGCATATCAAATGAAGACCATCAAGAACTGACAAAACAATGGCTCACCTACACTTCAGAGGAACTACCTGATGTTGAACGCCTCATCAGAGGCATCACCAAGGGCTACAAAGCGATGATGACATCAAAGGGCATATCAGATGATGAGATAACAGGTCGGCTTGATAAACTCACGGAAAGACCACAAAAAACCGGAAAACAGAAATACCCTTGGTGGCATTTCTGGAAATAAGAAGTGGTGGGTTTACCATACTAATTCACTTCTCCTCTAAAAAGAAATAGGAACTTGCCTTTCCTATCATCCACCACTTCACCCATGGTTTTGTATACTTTTCTTGTAGCAAACTATTTCATAATATAAACTGATTTGACTTCTGGTGTTTAGTTTGAAGAAGAACAGTAAAATCATTGCTGTAGGCTGTGCTGTGATAATCGTTGCAATATTAGTTATTTCTTCAAATCCCGGGTATATTTCATTTTTTATCCAATCGGTCAACTCTATAACTTTACGACCAAATAAAGATATTTATAATAATAATTTAAAAGAAGGTAGTTGGAATAGCATTACAATTTCGGGTGGGACGACTTTTTACAATAGTGTTAATGAATATTCATCAGATGGAAATGTTTCCTATATCTATTTAATTTCCTATGAAGAAATGTCTCCCAATAAAGTAATTTTTGGTTTATTACCAATGACACAAAATGAAACAATAGGAAAAATAATCATCCATTATTCAGTTGCTACCGTCTATGGTATATCTGTCGTGAGACCATTTTTAAACTTTGAAAATACTGAGTTTACAATAGGTGATGATTGGTTATCACAAAGAGGATATGCACATAACTACATCAACATAACTACCAAAGGCTATCATGATTTTACAGAGGAATGGTCTATAAATCCAAAAACACTGCAAAATTGGACGGTAAATGACCTGAATAATTTATATGTCGGATTTGAAATGAAATGCTTAAGTAACTATGCATCATGTCGTTTAACTCAATTTTATGTCGATGCTCAGTCTGTTGTTAAATCAACAACGTCAAATCCACCGGTGACTTCAAATCCACAGCCTATTCCTAAACAAACACCTGGTTTTGAACTCATTTCTCTTGTCGTTGCTGTCGGCATCGCAGCGATTTTATTAAAGAAGAGGAAAAAATAACCATTAGTGTATACATATATGGATACTTTTTTATATTAATTAACGAAAGATATTTAATGGTGTTAAAAATTACCGTTTATTATGAATAAAAAACAAAAAGAATTTGAGAAAAAATTGATAAGAACTTTTGAATGCATAATTGCTGATATCGCATCCGGTATCGTAACCTCGTATCTTTTCTCATTAAAAGAAATGATTGGTGGTGCTGTTGGTATAGTGATTACTGTGTTACTCATATTATTGACATTAAGTTCTTTTAAAGACATATTTAATATCTGGTTTAGGAAAATGGAATAATCCCTTATTTTGTATACATTCTTAAACCAAACCTTTTAATTCCAAGATATGATATCAACTGGAGGATAAGGTTATGGCTCAATTAAAAAAAATCCTTTATGATAAGGAATTCATCGACTCCGGCGACGGGGTAACTATCGCCCGATGGAAAATCTCAAAATGGAAGGCGTTCTTCCTTTTCCTTGGTCTTTCAATCCTCTCAATCGTGATATATGCTTATTCTTTTACGAAAAACCCGCAGGATTTTTTCGCTAACATGATGTTCTACGCCATTGTCCTTGTCCTTGCTATTGTCGGTATATGGCTTGTCGGAAGCAAAGCATGGGGTTTAAAGAACCTTATCGCCTATTTCATTTTGACGTTCATAATCCTCTGGGTAGTCTATTTTGCTATGTCTCTGCTGTTCGGGTATCTTGGCCTGAAATTCTATATCGGTGGATACGCACTATGGAGTATTTTAGCAATACTTTCTGGCTGGGGAAGCACTAAACTTTTTGATAGCGAAATAAACAAGAAAGATTTGTTTTTCGCACTTATAGTTTTCCTGGTTTTTGTCGGAGCAAATCTACCGATGAACAGCACTGGTGGTTTCCTTGCGAACTTCGATAAACTTCTTACGACCATATTCAGTTTCATTAAGATATGATTTGGTGAGGATTTGATAGAGATACTTGTGCCTGGTACTCCGATAGCGATGCCAAGGTCAAAAGGTTTTTACAACAAGAACACAGGGAAGATGCATCATTATTACAAGAACGAAAAAGTAGTGATGGAATACAAGCATAAGATACAATGGAGGGCACAGCAACTATTTCCTAAACCTTTATTAACAACAGTATCTCTTGAGGTGATAGTGTTGCTTCCACGACCAAAAGCGATGATGTGGAAGAAACGGGAGATGCCCCGGGTCCCTCATGGTAAGAAGCCGGACGCGGATAATATCGGGAAAACAGTAGCAGATTCTTTGACAGGCATAGTTTATCTTGATGACGGGCAGGTCTCAATACTTACTGTAAAGAAACGGTATCATGCTGGTGATGAAGGCCCGCAGACCATCATAAAGATAGAGGAAGATAATGGTGTTGAAATTCCTAAAAAAAATGATGTTGCAACCTGTCAAGATACTGGAACACAACAAGGAACATTCATTTAAGGTAAAAATTTTTGGTGAGGAATTAAACCTGTGTTCTCGTTGTCTGGGCACGTATACTGCCGGGTTAATCTTTTTCCCGTTGTTCGGTTATCTTTTCGTCCACGGGCTTGTTCTACCGTTTTATCCAGTGTTTATAACCAGTTTTGCTTTTGGTTCTATCACACTCATTGATTACGCCACAATAGATATCTTCCATTGGAGGACGGGTGACAATAGAATGCGGTTGGTTGCGGGTTTCCTGTTGGGTGTTTCCGCCATGCTTTATTTCTGGCTTTTACCAGTGAGTTGGTTTGTCCGCATCGGGTCGTTACTTATTTATAATATGGTAGCTATTCTCATAGCGTATCTTTCGGAGAGGAGAATGAAAAATGGGACGGCACAAACTCATCATGGTTAGTGAGGAGAAAATACGGAAAGACGCCAGGGATGAAATCGTTGATTTAGTCCAGACTCGTTTCGTAAAAGCCAGAGACACATCGTTGCAGGATATACAGGATGTGTTCCAGAAGCCCCCCTATGAACTCTCAGAAGGCACTGTCATTAATTATCTGAATGAGTTGGTTGAAATCAGGAAACTTTCAACATGGAGGGTGAAGAACCGGAGGTATTATGGTCCACCGAAGATACCTTTGCCGATTAAGTTCGGTGTCGCTGCATCTGCTATCGTCATCGGGATAAGTGTCCTCATCGACCTGTTTATGCCACAGAAATATTTTTCCTATATTTACCTGAAATTCGGTGATGAGATACCACCGACAGTGATACCACGTTCAACGATGCTGCCAATCGTGTTTTACAGCATCATTTTAATCACGGTTTTTACAGCCGCATGGTACCTGTCACAACGAAAGGTTAATAAGTAACCCTGGTTTGAGGAACTCAAAATTCTTCCGTATGCTATCCTATGAGATGCTCATTTAATCAGTTCTTATAAACCATCCTTGCATTACAGGGTCAATGGCGAAAAGAATATTCGCCAAAAAAAATAAAGGAGACATGAAAACAATGGAAAATAAATCAGCAGGAACCCTTATCGTCGTCTTAGCGATAGGCGCTTTACTTGGGTTCGGAGGCGGGTATTACTATATGCAAGACCAAGTGAAAACAAGTTTCGCCCAAGGTATGGCGTATCAACAGAGCATCACACCACAAGCTGTGTCAACTGTTGCACCTAAATTAGATGTGACAATGGCAGACACCACATTCGACTTTTCTGCGGATGTCAATGGCGATGGAGATGTTATCGCAAACGATAATATTACAACGACCATCACGATTGAAAACACAGGGACTACGGATTTAAATGGCGTAGTTATCTCGCTTGTTGACCCATATGCAAGCGTAAACGGTCTTGATTCAACCCTTATGAACAAATACACGACTGTCAGCATTGATGTCGGTGCAATAACCGGTATTACTCTTTACAAGAGTGCCGCGTACAGCACTGGATACACCCTTGGAACAATCCCAGCCGGTGCAACAGTGACCATTGACACCTTCAGCATTGGACTGAAAATCAACGCCAAAGGATTGTTAACGCACCCGGACTCACTTGACTGTGATGTCTACGTATACGTTCCAGGCGCACCCTCAATCGCCACTGACTTCACGGTGCTCACCTAAATAAATTAAGAAGGAAAAGAAAACCCTTCATCTTTTCTTTTCTTTCACTTTGGAGGTGAAAAACCGTGAAACGATTAATACTCGTGGGGGTACTTCTCGTATCTCTTGCGATGGCGTTGTCTTCCTCAGTGATGGGGTTTTCGACATACAGCACTTCTCAGCGTGGCACAATCAAAATCATATCTGGTCATATGGTGAGTGATACCTTAGCATTATCATCACCTGCGTTGTACTACAATGGTGCAACGACCAATCATGATTTTGGTAATCTAACGCTCCCATGTGCAATCGGTGATTTCAACCGCACAATGACACAATTCTGTTTCCATGCTGTAGGTCCGGTAAACATGACCGTAGCGAGTTACTGGAACGAAAGAACAGAATTTGTTTTCAATGCAACTGGGCCTAATCAATGGTTCAATGATACGCTGGCAGACGCTATTTCTAATGGTCTCAATCCAGACGATATGTATTCCCATATCGCAGTTACCACAGATACTACAAATTGGGATTGTGAAATCTTCTACTACCTTGACAATCCAACGGGCATGAACAACGTCATCACCTATAAACAGACCGACAGAGCAAACCCAAAGGTTGGTGGCGTCTGGGCTGTCAATGATACCGCGAATTTCACATTACCATTTGATATAAATCTCTATCTGAAAATCGGGTATCCAACAACCGTCGCTGGAACACCAACTCATTATCCCTGGGCAAATGGAACAACCGTCAGTGATAGTGATGTGTTGTGGGTTGATTACCAGAAATACGGGGCGGCTCATGACCTCAGCACATCTGATGTTACCGGGTCAGCAGGGGATGTCACTGTGACATTCACATCAAGAGACCTGTTAAGCCATGCGACATGGGACATTACTTTCGCTGATGCGGAATGGCAAGGTTTATTTGCAACCGCTACAAGCCCTGTGACTGTGACAGTGAATGGAGATAAGATGGCTGCCAGTGATGTTACACTGGGAACCGGAACTCTCGCTCTGAAAAACGTGGCAATCGACAATGATGACAACGAAGTTGTATTCACCTGGGCGACAGGTGGCGGTGGAACAACCACTCCCCCGACGACAGCACAACCCTGGTATGCACCATTGAATCAAGAACCAATACAAGGCGTGCCATATTGGGCGGTCATTGCAGTTATAGCAGTAATTGTTATTGCTGGAATTGCAATCTGGAAGCAAGAGAAGTAAACCATAAAACCCTCTCTTTTTTCTTTTTTTATTTTCTTTCTTTGTATACCTGAAGTGTCATAAGCATTTTATACATTCTAACGATTATTTAAATTAACCAAGAGTTGATGCATATGCAGACAAAATCAAAGTGGATAATCGGAATTTGTGCAATATTTATAGTGGCGATAATGCTTTTTACTCCATGGGGGAGTAATATTTTACCTTTAGCCTCTTCTGATTATGGTACGGGACGGACAGTTAATACCGTGGCAACAAAGGCAACGGTCAGCGGTTCAGGCGGGTCAATACCTATTGATAACCCTTATCTAACTGTGCAAAATGCTTTGAACCATAACGATGTAGGTGAGATTTTTGATAGCAGCAGATATGTTGTCTCATGGGCACCAGGGGAATACAGTAAAGCAATAACAGCACGTGTAGATGCCATGTTTAAGACACGGTATGACCGGCTTTATTCATTATTATATGGCCTTGGGGAATTTCCGACAACTTATGTGAAGAATGATTATTGGTGGCAAGTGACATATACTGATTTCTCGGGAGTATCAACACGGATTATTGATGGAAAAAACTATACCGGGGTATCTGGTGATACATCATTGAAAACTGATTATGTCCATGTTATAAGTGGTTATCCAAGACGAACTTTCCCGAATACTAAAATCCAGGAAGCGGATGTGCCAACAGCAAACAGGGAGACTGGATGGTTTGCACCAGCGAATTCACCTGCTTCGACTGAGACAGTGCAGTTGGAGACAGAGACTTTTGTGTTTGAGATGAAAGGAAATCATTATGGCACCCTCAACATCAAATGTTACCTGGCGGATTCACAGTTTGCTACAGTAGATACAGACGGGATTCCCATACCGGGTATTGCTCAACTCACAAAAATAAGGCATTTCCAGAAAACAGGTCCGGTATTGCTCAGTGAAGATAATGCTTATCTCCCAAGTGGACGCGGTGAAGTAAGGGTTGATAGTGTCGGTGCGATAAAGAATGATGGCACGGATAAATCAGGGGGAACCGGAATAACTTACACTAAATATGTTTTCCAAGAAGGAGATAACATCTCATTCTCAATGGACACTGGATATTCAGGGACTGCACTTGAATCAGACCAAGTGGGTTACAAAGAAGGATGGTCACTTCAAATAATCAACAGCAAAGGCACTACAATCAAAACATATCCAATCGGTGATGGTCTTAAAAACTATAAGATAAAATGGCAGATACCAAAAGGCTCTTTCATTGCGAATGACCCTAATGACAACGAATGGATGGTTGTTTTAAGCAACACGATGTATGACCAGAGTGAATCGCGGTTATTTGTCATTGATTCCTATGCGAAAATGCCAGGTACAACAACTCTTGCTGTGACAAGCAACCAAGTTGACCAGTTCCAGAAAATAACATTCACTGCGTCAGCAAAAGGAAACCCTGTGGGAACAAATGATGTCAACCATTTCCGTATCTGGGCTACTTATAGTTCGCCAACAAGCACGAACTATGCATTGACCGCACGTAATTACCCTGCATCATTATCTGGTGGTGTTTACAAAGCCACTGATTCCTTCCAGGTAAGCCAAGGTGATAAAACGGTTTACATCACCGCAGTCGCTGTTGATTCACAGGGTCGTGCAGGCGTTGAAGGTGAACAGCAGGTCTATGTGAAACAGGTGATACCGAACCCGAACCCGAATCCATTTATACCGGTCATCGGTAGTGATACCTGGATTATCATTGCTCTCATCGGAGTTGTTGCAATCGCTGGTGTCGCTTCATATTTCATTCTAAAACGTAAAAAAGGTGGCAGTTCAAAACCTGTCTTTAAATTACCTAAGTGGGGGAAGAAAAAATGAAACAAAAATCAATAAAAATAATAGCAGTTGCTGTGCTGGTGTGTCTCGTCATTGGTGCATTACCGTTTCTATCAACACAAATCAAAATAAATGCAACACCTCAAGCAATAGGTAGCACGACCTCATTTTATCCAGCGATATCTTTTCCTTATCAGACATATTGGAATAACGATAAATACAAGGGAACGGAGTGGAAAGGCGCAACAATAATGCAGGCAACATCACCATTGCAAGAAGTCAGCACAAGAGATGAAATCGCAACAGCATGGCTTGTTGAAACCGGAGAAAGTGAACTTATCACCCTTAAAGCAACTTTTTCATATCATTTTCTCCCCTGGGAAGAACCGAGTAATATTCCTCTAAACACCATCGGTGGATACTGGTATGTGGTTTATTATACGGACACCACCGGCACTTATAAAATAATTGACATGCAAAATGGTTTTTGGTATGACACAAATTATGTTACTATTCAGAGGCAACCAGACCCATTGTTGAAAATGTCAAACAGTGATGGTTACAAATTTGAGAGTGTTCAGAGTTATTATGTGACCGCCTCTACAAGTTCCAGTTGTGCGATGTATAATTCTCGTTTTGCCACTAACGACAACGGAAATACAGGATTGACCTATTGGAACAATTATATCTCAGGAAAACCATGGTTATACAAAAATAATGTACCGGATACATTATATGGTTCGACAATCGAATTCAAAATGAAAGGGCAACGTAGCGGTTATCTTCGTGTTCTCGGTCTATGCAATATGGCGGAACGAATGATATACACGCCCGTCTGCGTACCTGTGTTCGGCTGTAATGACCCTTGTGGGCAATGGTCTGTGGGAAATGCAATGATTTGCGAAGATTACATCAAATTATCTTCTGGGACGGGTAGCGTTAATATTCTTGCGTCAAGCACATCAACAGTACAGAATCCAAATGATAAACCAGAGGAGATAAAAGACGGGACAGGCACTAACCCAGATAATGGAGTAGTAGACCCAACAGAACCGACATATGCTGAAAGGATATTCCAAGAAGGAGACACAGTTAATTATGAAGTCAGCACAGGATACGCTGGAACAACAACGAACCCATGGACGATAGCGATATGGGATGCAAAAGGTAATTTAATCCAAAGTTCTGTCACACCACTTGCAAACAATTTGTTAAGACAAAAAAGGACGTTCGTCATACCTAAAGGGAATTTTGACCCGACCATTGGACTAAATGAATATACCATTGTTTTGACCAACGGGCTATGGAAACAAGGTCTTGCCTACATGTTCGTTGTTGATACCAAAGCAAGATTGCCGGGGGCATCAACCGTCACCACCGATAAACAACAGTATGTTGTGGGTAACACTGTCTCAGCAACAATGTGGGCGCTTTCAACCACAGCAAGCGGAGCAATTAACAAATTCAGGGTTGAAGTTCGTTGGGATAGTCCATCGGGTGCATTAGTGACTGGTTTCACTAATCCAACACAAATCCTTGCAGTATCGTCAGGTGGGAGATATCAGGCAACATTTAATTTTGCTATCACTCAGGCAAACAGAAACTGCTATATTTTAGCAAATGCTCTTGCAGGTACAAACTCTGAATACCCAGGTAACACAGGTCAATGCTATGTTTCTGCTATTCCATTGGAACAGACACTTCAAGTGACGATACAAGTGAAAGATAGTTCCACACAGGCAGTAATCACTGGTGCAATAGTCCATTTTGGTACACTCGCAGGAACCACTGGTACAACAGGAACTGCGGTGTTCAACGTCAAAGCAAATGTCTACGCATTGAAAATAACCGCTGTTGGATATCAGGATTATGTTGACACGTTAGATGTCACTATGAACAAAATATACGCAATTCCTATTAATCCAACAGGTGGAGGCGGAGGCGGAACAACAAATGTCTACATAGATGTCTACAATGCATCATCGACTTCTCAACAAAGAATCTCTGGTGCTTCAGTGACAATCGACACTACAGCAAAACAGACAGATTCATCGGGTTCCATTCTTTTCAGTGCATTAACAAATACAACACATCCCTTAACTGTGACAGCAACAGGATATGAAGATTTTTCACAAACCGTCGCCATCCCGGATGATTTAACCAGTGGCAGATACGCTGTTCAACTGACGCCAAAAGGACAATCAGGAACGACCTTTGATGTATCTATTGATGTGATTAACAGTGCAACAAATGAATTTGTCAATGATGCCACTGTGACAATCAATGATATTCCGCAATCAACTGGTACAACAGGAACTGCTGAATTCACTCTTCCCGCAGGCTCTTATTCTGCTACAGCAACAAAAGACGGCTTTGAATCAAAAACCCAATCAGTGGCAGTCGCTGATACGACATATGCTCAAATATTCGTTACACCAACTGGACAGCAACAAGGGACAACATTTACAGTAACTCTCACGGTAACATCAGAAGATGGACTGGCGGTTTCTGGTGCAACCATAACAGATATCACACAAACTCAAACAGTAACAACAGATGCTACTGGTATAGCAACTTTACTTGATGTGGTAAGTGGAGACCACAATCTAATAATCTCCCATTCTGATTATGAGGACAATTATCCAACCATTTCAGTAGACCAAACAACAACATCTTTTCCTATAATAATGACAGCAAAAGGTACACCACCGGTTAATAATAAATGCACCGTAGCCATAACTGTAAAAGATGCAAAAACAGGAGCAACTATAGATGGTGCAACTGTAAATGTCGGCGGTGTGACAAAAACAACTTCTTCAGGAACTGTAACCGTAGAGGTTGATGCCGGGACCGTTTCTGTTGTCATTGCAAAACAAGGTTATACCCCATATAATCATCAAATAAATTTCAAGAGTAATGCCCCTAAAACATTCAATCTGATACCCATTAAAACACCATCGACACCTGGATTTGAGATGTTCGGTCTCATTGTCGCAATCGGAATCGCTTTGATACTGTTCAAAAGGAAGCAAGTGAAAAAAGAATGAGAAAAACAACAATAATACTATTTGTGCTCATCAGTGTTTCCCTTTTTTCAGGGATTGTCTCAGCAGCAGATGATGTATCCGGTAAATCAGGCACTATACTCCCGTTACAGTTGAAAGGTCTCCAGATGACGACAAATGGGTTGATTATCACGCCGAGTTGGAGACCTGCATACGTCAAATGGTATCTGCTTGACCCCTCTGGAAACGTAAAATACATGGTGCAAAGCGACCTTGATTCAGTCATGCAAGTCGGCAGTGGATTAAATTCAGCGACATGGACAATAAACGAAAACTCAGGGACAATGAAAATACCGGCATTTGCTGATGTCGGACAATGGACGTTACAAGTAAAGATTTACGACATAAACAAGGTTTTCATCATCCAATGGAGCAATCAAGCGGTCCAGACCATCGCAACAGTGGATGTCAGTCAAAGCAGCATCCTTGATTCCCTCAATGCACCCTTCTGTGTCTACTGGAAAATAGGTTTAGTGGTCACTGATTGGGAGATAAGTTTTGCAACACCGGACATCGGTATAATGATTCTTCTGATTCTCATTTTAATCATTGTCATTGTAAATGTGAGTGTATTGTTAAAACGGAGGAAAACAAATGCGTAAAATAAATGATTTTATAAAAAATAATGCGGGTTTTGTGATTGCAGGAATGGCTTTAGTATGTCTCGTCATGTTCTTTATCATGCTAATTATTGGCATCATCATTGTACTATGGTTGTTCCTTGGCGGTGGGTTACAATTTTTAGGGACAACATGCATCTTGTTTGCTGTCCCTATCTTTCTCATAGTGATTTCAGCAATATTGGTTAAAAGACATTTACTCGGAGGTAAGAAATAATGTTAGCACAAGAAGTAATGCTATTTGGCATGTTAGGTATGCTCACGTCAGCAGTGATGGCGTTTTTCGCTACGGAAGGAAAAAACCTGAAAATAATGTTTTTCATGGTATTCCAGGGCGCTCTTACTGGGTGGCTTGCTGGTCTGATTTGGATTTTCCTCACAGGTGGTCTACAGGTTACATTGCTCTCATTGGTCTTACCTGTATTCATATCCGCGTTCTTTGCATTTCTGATACTTGACAGAGTACCTGCTCACGCTCTTGGGAACACACATATTGGGGGTAAATCAGCAACCTTGGCGTTAGTGACATTATTTGTCCTCTGTTTCCTGGTTGCATGGTCATCTGTTCCAGTCGCTTATAAATCAAGTGTCAGCACCAAAGATTTTTCTGTACAAACCCTTAACTGGAAGCCGGGGGAGACTGTGGTTGAAAAGACATTCCAACCGATAACTCCTCAATCGTTTTTCCCTCTGACGATAAATGCTGCTCAGAGTAGTGTAACACTGTTTGGTGCGATATCGGAAAACCCTGTGAAGGGTGCATATCATGATTTTGAAATCTCATTCACAGCAGATTCCACATGGACTGAGCCATACGTGAAAATAGCGATATACCAGGATAAAGACAATAACGGTAAACTAAGTGCTGGTGATGTCTTATGGTCAGATACTGATTATAAACTTGCGACAACGAATTCATTATGGCGGATTAACTGTCTCTGGAAAAACTGTTCAAGTTGCGGAGAGGAACAGCCACAATACGGAATGTTTTCAGAAAACGGGCAGATTCTTCCCATCTTCCATGCACAGACTATAACAAAGGTGAGAGATGAGACAAACATCCGTTTCATGAACACCCCGGAGGGTTTCACGCCACAGAATGATATGTTGACATGGGAAGACGGTGTCATCAAAGAGAGAATAGTGACATATGCAAGTGTTTCTCAAGGTGAAACAACGATGATACAGGGCCGTGCGTATTGTGGGGCAGAGCATTTAGGGAACAACATCATCGTTGCACAGGCGTATTGCGCTTGCCTCTCAGACCCATTCGCATCAAATAGTGTGCCATTGCAAGAAAAAATCATACCGTTCAGTGTTACACCGGTATCGACTGAGGCGACAGTGATGGGCATACCGAACATCGGGGTTATTTTCATCCTTGGCCTTGTGACATTCGGTGCTTTTATTGTTGTGAAGCGGGAGGGTCTTATACGGTAGGGACGGAATGCCTCACTGGTGGGGGTCTGATGGGGCCGATAAAATGCATCATGCTCATGGGGATAATTTTAGTCATGATTACAGTGACGTTGTTCCTTCCTGTAATCGGGCTTCCTGTTGATGCCGTCCTTGGTGTATTTGGTGTCATCCTTGGCGGCGATATGCTCGGTTTAGGTAAACTCTTTAAAGGATTTGGAGGAATATTCAAATGAAAACAGAAGACGTAAGAAAGATACTCTCATGGTATCTATTGATAAAAGGCGGGTTAGGTCTAATCGGTGTGCTATTATTTGTAACTGGATACTATGAATTAACGAGTTATGCTTCCTATCTGACCTATCTTTTCGGTGATAGCGGTCTATTCCGTGTGACAGCATTATTGCCAGTATTTCTTGCTGCCTTGGCGTTATTTGGATTCTACGCAATCAGAAAAGACCTTGGGTATGCACGTTTAATCGTAGTCATAGCATTGATACCTGATGTTTTCTTCTTCCCGCTTGGGACAATCATCTCAATCGTCATGATTGGAATCTCATTGACAAAAACGGTTGATTTCAAACCGATGGCGACCTCTGACAGACCATATCGTTTGGTCGGTGCAGGAATAATCGTTGTCTCCCTTGTGTTCATCTTTTTTTCAACTGGTGTATCAAACAATCTGACTGGCAGCATGTCTGCATCTGAACAAAGCGTTCAGGTGCTTGATGCATCATTGGTGAATCAAACAGGCTCTGTCGATGTCATCATCGAACTTACGACTCCCCCTGCGTCTGTGCAGGCATTGGAGGCACAGCAGGTATTCATACAGAATGTTCAACAGGTGGGTGGTATTGTCACTGATTCCGTCTACATGAATGACAATGCGTTACGAGTGACAGTTAATGCTCAAGACCTTGCTGCTCTTGCATCTAATCCTGCGGTGAAACAAATCATACCAAACAAAATGATTGTCAACATCACCGGTGATATGCAGGAAACAATGCTTCTTGACAACAGTTTCAAATTACTCAATGCAGAGCAATTATGGGCTAACGGAATTACAGGAAAAGGCATTGTCGTAGCGGTTGTAGACACTGGTATTAATGCAGAGTTACCTATCTTCCAAAGAGATGGAAAAAGCATCGTTATCGACAGCCTTCAACTCTACGGAGAACATGTCTTTTGGCATGGCTCAGCCGTAGCAAGTTGCATCGCATCACAGGATGCTAAACGAAAAGGTATTGCACCTGGCGTTGATTTACTAAATGTCGAAGTATTCCAAAGCACTGCAAACGGCGTTGGTGCGATGACCTGGGATATCCTGAAAGGATGGGATTGGGTCGCACAATGGAAAGTAGCCCATCACCGAACAGTCATATGTTGTAACTCGCTTGGTGCCCCCTCATGGGTGACAGGCGCTAAAAGCCTTGACAGCAAAGCAGAAAACATGGTCCTCATCAACAACATCCCCATGATTATCGCAGCAGGGAACGGATACCCAACACAACCAATGTCTATGCTCATCAACAGCCCAGGACAAGCAAAAGACGTCCTTACCGTAGGGGCAGTCGATGATACGAAATATCTTGCAACATTCTCATGCAGAGGAAAAACAAATTACGGGACTTCAAAACCAGATGTCGTAGCACCCGGTGTTAACATCCTCATGTTTGATGACAACGGGAAGCCGATAACTGCAAGCGGGACAAGTTTCGCAACCCCGATGACAGCAGGCGTCTGTGCCCTTCTTGCACAGCAACACCCTGATTTCTCAGCCAAACAACTTCAAGATGCGATAAAATACGGTGCTGATAAAACAGTCATACCCCATGCAACATCAGACTATGGGAACGGCTTCGTGAACGCACAAGTCGCATTATCTGTTGCAGATGGTCAAAAGCCGGAGACATCGCAAAGTTACACGTTGCTGGCCTTCCCCATCATAGGAATTATCATTCTTCTTTATCCAGACATCAAAAAATTCAGAATCTAATCTTCAAATTAAAATAATAAGAACGTGGCTCAGATGTGGTTCAAATGTCTAACAACAACCTTAGTTTACCCCAGAAAATACTCCCTGGAATAATCGCACTCGCTTTCCTTCTTTTTTACTATGCAGCAAAAATGCAAGTCAACGAATTTTACACTTGGCTTGTTCAGACCATCATCATTTACGCGACTTCCTTCTTCTTTTTACGCATCATTATACACACAATAATTAACAGGGAATATAATAAGAATTTCACTGTCCCTGCACTCATCGGACTCAGTGCATTGTTCGCATCCATATTTTTTCTCAATACAACGCCTGAGCAGATTCTCAAAGACTTTTTGACCGCAACAGTGATATGGTCCTTGTTGGAAGTAGTCTATGGTACTTTACAGGAAAAGGTACAAAAATGGATATGATAAAAGCAATAATCGCATTTGGAGCAATTGCACTCATTTCAATGATAGTGGTTTCATCAGCAAATCCAGCATTAATCCAGACCATAAATGACAACAGGAAATATCTCTATGCGACAGTTGGCGTAGGAACAAGCATGTACCCCAATATACAAAATGGCGATATACTGGTAATAATGAAGAAAACCGACCCGAATTTTTCAATAAACATAGGTGACATCATTGTATTCAAATACAATGATTTAGTGGTTGCCCACAGGGTTTTCCTCATTCAAGACGGTAGATACCATGTGAAAGGTGATAATAATCCTGATGCTGATACAATCATCGTCACCAATGAAACCCTCATTGGGAAAGTTGTTGGAACAGTGAGCCACGATAACCCAATCGGGAAAGCAGTAGTGGAGGCGATGATATGAGGAAGATAATGGCATTATTTATTGTCGCCCTGTTTGTGCTTTCTTCTGTCTTAATCATCTCTCCATCTCCTGTTGCATCCAGCGATACATTTAACCCAATGTCATGGTGGGATATCTCTTGGCAGTATAAAAAAAGTGTTGTAGTCACGTCGCCATCAACAGATGTTGTACTTCAAATAAATGTCACGAACAGCACTGGCGGTGATATAAACTGCGGTGGGCATCTGGGAAAATCAGATTTTGGTGACATCCGGTTCATTGCTAATGATGCAACAGTGCTTCATTATTGGCGTGAGAATTATACAGTAAATAAATATGCGAAGTTCTGGGTGAACATTTCTACGTATTCAACTATTCAGATGTATTATGGGAACCCATCAGCAAGTTATATTGGTGTGGGGAATAACACGTTCACGCAGTTCTATGATATGCAATGGGACCCGACAACCCGATTTACACTCGCATCAACAGCCTCCCTCCATAATCATTATCGTGCAATCAAACAGTATCCATCGTATCGTTTACGGTACAACATGACTATAGACCCAAATACGAACAGCTTGAATGATTTCGGCTGTAGTTTAGGATTGGCTTTAATAAATTTCACTACCGCGTCATGGGGTGGTGTCGGTTCGTCTGCTTGGGCTGACCAAAGAGCGTATTATTCAAGCACTCAACTCTGCTTTAATGACATGGAGCCATCTGGGTCTGGAACATGGCACATCATGTCGGAGGGCGTCAACTATAGAATAAATTGCTTGGAACGGAATGGTACTTACAGTAATACCGGTATGCAGTTAGGAAGCACCGGGGCGGTGCAATGGAATAACAATATCTCTTTTTCTGCCCCCTCTCAAGCATACAATAAGTACTTTGCATTTATCCTTAGCGATGGAACGCCAGGCGGAAGTTTTGCTTTCACATGGGTTCATGCAGCAGCACCATATTATCTGAGGACTTATGTTACAAGAAGCGGTGATATAATAGATTGCCACTTCTTCTGGTGTTGGGCAGCACCATGGAATCCTGCGACAAAATGGGGTACCTGGGGTGTTGAACAAGCAATATCAGCACCAACTGTGCAGACAAACCCTGCTACCGGTGTTCAAGGAACAAATGCAACATTACAAGGGACATTAACCTCTGATGGAGGTAGCGACTCATGTACCGTCCGATTCCAATACGGTACTACTACAGCCTACGGTACGAACACTACAAATCAGACGAAAACCATGGGACAAAATTTCAGTCAGAATGTCGGCAGTCTCTCAAAAGGGGCCGTGTATCATTATCGCACCAGAGCAACGAATGTAATAGGAATGGCAAACGGCACTGATTCAGTGTTTTTAACGAAACCAGATACACTTACTGGTTTTGCTGCAACAACTTTTGATGGAGCACGTATAGACCTTTCCTGGACAAATGGCGTTGGCGGTGATGGCGCGTATATAGAATATGCAATCGGTTCAGCACCAGCCCCATGGAATGTCGGAAGTGGCACAAAGATTACTGTCGATGGATATGCAACAGGGACATCATACCATCATACCAGTCTTCCAACAAAAACTCATTATTTCTATAAAGCATGGGAATACGCGGATGATAGTGGTATTAAATCAGACAATACGTCAACAAAACCATTCGGCGACTCACCAAAAACAGCGAATGCATGGACAATTGTTGCTCCAACGGTCTCAACAAACGCATCAACAAATGTTGAAGAAACAACAGCCACATTAAATGGATTTCTTAATAATGATGGTTACTCACCAACCACATATATTCCCGCAAAACAAGAAGGGGGTTCAAATACAGATTATATAACATGGGATACAGGCGCTCACGATGAAGATGCACAACTTTTTAATGTAAGTCAAGATTTTTACCTCACAGGAATATCATTTTATGGAGACCGTTCAGGGTCACCAAGTCCATGTTATTATGAATTAAGAAACACAACACCAACATTACCAGTTCCTTCAGCATATCTTACACAACTATCCTTTAGTGGGGCATCTTGGACTTTAGGTTGGCACTGGTATAACCTATCCCAACCCTATAAATTAAATGCAGGTCAACGGTATGCGATAGTATGCAGGGTACAACACACGAATTCACTGGTTTTGACTTATAATTCATCTAATGGGTATCCCAATGGGTATCGTTGCAGGACAACAACCGGTGAATCTGGATGGACTGGTTATACAGGAACGGATATGAAGTTCCGAATATACGGGTACAATGCGTCGGCACAAAACGCTTGGTGCAGATTCCAATATGGTCTTACAATAAGTTATGGGACGACAACAGCAAATCAGACCATTACAACAGGGCAGACCTTCAGTCAGAACATCGTAAGTCTCATCCAAGGGAAACTTTATCATTTTCGTGCTGTAGCAAACAACACCAATTTTACAAGTTACGGCGCCGATAAAACATTTCTTACCAAACCAAACGAACCAACGTCTTTATCCGCAACCGTTGTCAATACAACCGCTATCTCTCTCACGTGGACCCCTGGAACAGGAGCAAACAACACAAGGATACAACGAAAGACGACGGGCTATCCTACAACATTTTCAGACGGGACAAACATCTACAATAACACAGGAAACAGTTATACAAACACAGGGCTTACCCCTGGAACAATTTATTATTACAGAGCATGGAGTTATGCAAAATGGGGCACGTTACATCAATGGAGTGACAATTATTCAAGTGATGTAAAACTAACAAAACCAAACACACCTACCGGACTTACAATCACTAAAAACGGTACAGGTTTCACCTTAACATGGATAAAGGGAACAGGAGCAAACAATACCAGATTACAAGGAAAGGTTGGAAGTTACCCGGCAAGTATCACAGACGGGTCAACAATTTATAACGGCTCATTGTCCACATCGAACCACTTTGGGCTAACGGGTGGCGACACATGGTATTATCGTGCATGGAGTTTCGCCACCTGGGATGGCCTCAGTCAATATTCAGACCTTTACAGTCAGGCTAATAAACAATTCCTTGTCACCCCAACAGTAACAACCAATTCAACAACAGGAATCAAGATAACGAATGCAACCCTCTGGGGCTGGCTTCAGAGCAGTGGTGGAGAAAATGCATGGTGCAGGTTTCAGTACGGGCTTACCACGGGTTATGGTACGACAACAGCAAATCAGATAAAGACAACAGGGCAGACCTTCAGTCAGAACATCGCAAGTCTCATTCAGGGAACATTTTATCATTACAGGGCAGTAGCAAACAATACCAATGGAACTGCATATGGAACGGACAAGACGTTTCTTACGAAACCATACGAACCTACTGGTCTTACCGCAACAAAATATAGCACCGGTTTTACTATCACATGGACAACGGGATTGGGAAAGAACAACACAGTTATACGTGGAACAGTTGGTGGTTATCCTGCATCTCCAACATCAGGGACGCTCATCTACAATGGCTCATTATCTACAGTAAATCATCTTGGACTCACACCAGGGGACACTTGGTATTATAGGGCATGGAGTTTCACTGTGTGGGATGGCCTCAGCCAATACTCAGACCTTTACAGTCAGACAAACAAACAGTTCCTAACCAACCCAACTGTCACGACTAATGATTCAACAAACGTAGAGGAAACCACGGCTTCTCTCAACGCATATTTAAATCAAGATGGTGGGATACATTCCTCCGTTGATTGCCAATATGGATTAACGACCGGATATGGCTCTGATTCAGCAGATGAAATATTGACATCAGGTAATCATTATACTCTTGGCGCAGTCGTCAGTTTGCTGAGAGGACGACTTTATCACTTCCATGCAAGAGCAATTAATATCAACGGCACATCCTACGGTACTGATAAAACATTTCTGACGAAACCTGAAACCATCACTAATTTTGAAACATCATGGTCATCATCAAAAAAGATAGACCTTTCATGGACAAATGGCATTGGAGGGGATGGTGCATATATCGAATATGCGGTTAACATGCCACCTGAGCCATGGGAACCGGGAAATGGAACTACGGTAAATGCCACAGGTTTTATCGCAGGGTCATCATTTGCCCATACCGGGTTAATCAACGGTTCCCATTATTTTTACAAAGCATGGCCCTATGCGGAAGATACTGTTAAATCAGATGGTTCAGCAACAAAACCCTTCGGTACTCCTCAGACAGCAGACCAGTGGATAGCAACAAACGCCACGGAAATAAACCTCAGTGATGCCTATCCTACTGATGGCGCAACAGGAATCTCTCGTTATGTTGTCCTGGGCATCTATGCACAGAACTGGCAGGGATACCCGATGGATATAATCTGGAGTTCCAATGTCACCGGCTCATGGAATATACTTGGTATCAACGCCTCCGTGTATAACGGGGGTCAATCAATGAGTTCCTATGGCATTGTTGATTCGCCTCACAACGTCACCATTGTTTACTCCTTTTCAGATTATATCGGTGGAAAGTACACCTACGTTCCCTGTTATGGAAATGATTTAGGTGAAATAAAATACGTCAGAATTTTCACAAATTATTCATTCACCCCAATTTTTAACGGCACTGTTCAAGGCTCAGAATATACACCGGTTGGTGGTATCACAGACATCACCAATGATGCAAAAGCCCCCACCGAATGGTCATGGCAGGACATCAAAAAACTTGACCTTAACACATCAAATCATCCAGTAAGCATCTTCGTTACCTATGACATGCACTATGGCGAAAATCTTAAAATCTACTGGAATGTGAACGCTTCTGTTTGGTCGAAATACAAACAAGAGACCCATTCATTTACAACAGAGAAAGTGTCGCCAATTATATCTAACCCATCAATACCAGATATAGCAACATGGTTGTACCTCAGACCAACTCTTTCAGTGTATGTCGAAGACCCGCAAGGACAGGGCATGCAGGTGAAATTTTACAGAACAAACCAGGCGGGCAACCTTTCAAGCGGCTGGACACAAATGGGAAGTTACAATGGAACAAACGGCACTTTCTCATGTTCAACACCATCGTTCAGTAATTACAGTCAAATTTATTACTGGCGTGTAAACGCAACAGACGGCACCCATACAACAAGTAAAACCTATCGTTTTACAACAAGAGCAATCCAGGTGCCACCAATTGGTCTTACAGCAACAACAATAAACAACACGAAAATACATGTCATTTGGTCAGTCGATAATAACACTGATTACGTGTTAATAAAAAGAATGACAGGTCGCTACCCATATTTCTCAGACCCTGGTTTCATTTATTCTGGTCCCGCTACACAATTCAATGACACTTTCTGTTCACCAGGGACGCTCTATTATTACAGAGGTTGGTCATACAACGCAAGTGATGGAACATGGACAACTGAGAACACTTCATCTGATGCATTTACAAAACCAAACGGACCAAATAACCTGAGTGCAGTTGCAGTGAGTTATAACAGAATCAACCTCACATGGAATATTGGAAGCGGTGCAGAACAAACACTTATTTATCGGAGGAAAGACCATTATCCGACTGTTCGTGGTGATGGTGACCTTGTCTATAACGGGGCGGGAAACAGTTATTCTGACACCTACCGTATCGGTGGTAACATCACGTATTATTATCGTGGATGGTCATATGCAAATGTCACGTTCAAAGCATGGAATAATGCAACTACAACCTATGAATGGTACAGCACATCGAATTATTCTGATAATGATAAAACACCTGTGGGGCCGCCAACCATCATTGTAACGACACCATCGTCGGTGACTGAGACAGGTATGAGGCTGAATGCTCTTGTCATATCAAACGGTGGCGATAACGCAACCTGTGGTTTCTACTGGGGGCTTACAAGCGAACAGCATAATGTCACTATAGGTCATTATAGTACCGACCAGACATACAATTATTCGTTGAGCAACCTCACTATTGGCACATCTTATTTTGTCAACACCTGGGGACGTAACATACATGGGTTCACAAAAGGGGAAGAAGTAGTGCTTTGTACGCTTCCAGCCGGGCCAGGTATTTTCATTGTTAATGTCAATAACGCCAGTTCTATAACCCTCACATGGACAAAAGGAATCGGTGCTGATGAGACACGAATACGATATAAGACAACAGGGTATCCGACAAGCCCCACCGACGGCTTCTCCGCGTATTTCAATACAGGTGTAACGACAACGCTTTATGGTCTTGCGGGAAACACAACCTACTATTATCGTGCATGGAGTTACAACAATTCAGGTGGCTTTCATTCATCTGTAAATAAATCTGATGACGGGACAACATTCGTTGGATTACCAACGGTGATAAATTATTACCCAATTTATATAAATGATACTGAAGCGACATTGAAAGGTAGGCTCGTCTACAACAATGGTGATAACTGCACCTGCGGTTTCCAATATGGTCTGTCTCCTGGTGTATATACCCATAATTATACGATGCCCGGTAAATATACGACAGGGCAGAACTTCCAATTCATAGTCACTGACCTTGCGATAGGGACAACATGGTATTACCGGTCCTGGGCAACAAACCTCGGTGGTTTCTCCAGTTCATCTGAAATCATGTTTGTAACAAAACCTGTCGCTCTATCATCCTATACACTTGCCCATTATGGTTCTCGTCAGTTCAACATGAGTTGGATAAAAGGACAAGGCGCTGATGAAACACGGATATTACGGAAAACAACAGGGTATCCAACGAACATCAATGACGGAGACCTGAGATATAACAGCACCAGTTCATCATTCATTGACAAAGACTGGTATCCACCACTTGATAACACGCTTTATTACTATCGGGCTTGGAGTTATAACAACACTAATCATCTTTACTCAAACATCTATGAATCAAGGAGCGACACTACATCACCATTGCTTGTGATTACAGATGAATTACCGAACGATGACGCGACAAATGTCAACAGATATGTTAATTTCAGCATCAAGGTAAGCGGTGGTGCTTCACCCATCAACGTGACATTCTGGAACTGCAAAGAATTCGATATAGCGAACAGAATACTTGGAGACCATGCCAGTGGTTGGAGCGACGCTGAATATGACCGTTCGATGCCTCCATATAATGGAACAAAAGGGGGTGTCCTTGATTATGAAAGCGGTTATTATGTGATGCATACCTACTGGTATCATGGATTTTTACATTGGTACTCTCAATCGCATACAGCAGAAAACTGGTTTGGCGGTACCGGTAACGCCACGACATCAAAAATCACTGTTACACTTAATACACCGATAGAAATAAGTGGATTACAATTCTCCGGTGGTTTCAACTGCTGGGTCACTGGCTCTTGGGGAAATGGAACAGGGACAGATGTAAAAACCGTCCATTTCGAATATCATGATTACAACAAAAACCAATGGATAACCGCATCAAGAGTACCAATTTATGGTGAAAGCGATAAACTCTACACAAACGACATAGTAAAGGTTGACCAAATAAGAATGTGGTTCAACCAAGAGTTCGTAAAAGACAAGCCATACTATACTGCGATTAGGTCGATGGCTGGTCATGCAGCAATGAACTGGATAACATTTGTGCCACCGATGAAAATATACAATGCTGTGATAAGCCCTGGAGACACGGTGCCTTTCACCTCAAACTTTACTCTTTTGAATCATACATATTACTGGGGTGTCACCGCAGACAACAACATAGACCGCACCTACTCACATGTATATAATTTCACAACAGAAATAATAACAATGAAAGATGCAACACCACGCAACGGTGAAATCATTAACGACACAAGTCCAGACCATGATTGCTCAGTTTTAGTGAACCATACCGGCGGTGACCTGATGAAAATCAGTTTCTACACCAAAGCAGACAACGGGTCATACATCCTTCAGACATCCTATGATGACTCAGTGAATGGGACATATGGTTTCACCTACCATGACAGCAATATATATTCAAAGAAATATTACTGGCGAGTGGTTGCGAACGATTCATTAAACGAATATAATGAGACATATTTCTTCCAGATGCGTGATACCTATGCACCATCTAATGCCCGTGTAAAGACATACGCGGTCAATAAAACAATCATCGAATTATACAATATCACCAGGGATAACAAATCAGACTCGCTTTTGATACGTTACAAGGAAGATGCGACTATTTTTAAACCATTTTTACTGCCGATGGATGGATACCCCGCGAACCAGACTGACGGCATTTTCCTGATGAACAGCACAAATACAAGCATCAACCATACTGGCCTTAAAGAATGGACGCAATATAATTATTCGGCGTGGGGATGGAACGCAACTGACCATATGTTCGGCTCACGATACACGTTCTTTGGGCGTACAGAAGGCGGTCAGACCATCACAGATGAAACACCCATTAACGGTACAATGGATGTCCTTATTTTCCCAACTCTAAAGGCATACATATCTGATTTCGATGGCGACACTATGAATATATCCATACGAACAAACGCATCAGGCTCATGGGTTATTTTGCATAACTGGAGTAGCATCCCAGATGGTTACAGGCAGACAAACGGTACAATGGCTCACGTACAGAATACGCATTACTGGTGGAGTGTCAATGCAACAGATGGAATTTATTGGATGAACAAGACGTTTAATTTCTGGACGGGAAGCATCAGCCCGCCTCAGAATTTCAAAGCAATAGCATACAGTTCAAGTCAAATTAATTTAACTTGGCATAGAGCCAATGATTCAGATTATGTGCAAATCGTCAGAAGAACAGACATTTACCCGACAAGTCGAACAGACCCGATGGCTACCCTTGTGTACAACGGTTCCGGCGAAAATGCAACAGATTTGGGATTATCACCAGGGAGTATAGCCTACTACAGAGGATATGGTTACAATAATTCAATTGCTTCTTGGGGGTACCATTCATCAGATAGAAGAGAGTTAACATATCCTCAGCCACCCACAAATTTCCAAGTAACAGCATTCAGCCATCGACAAATAAATATCACATGGACGCAAGGCATCGGTGCGAACAAGACAATCATCGTCTGCAAATATGATTTCTATCCGATAAACTCAACAGACGGCAGCGTCATCTACAACTCATCTGGTCTTTTATATCACCAGACTGGATTAAAACCAGGGGATTATCTCTCCTATCTACAGCCGTTAACCACCGGTATCAACAACATGGGAGTATACCCGCTTGGTGGAGAACCTTTTATAAATTCAGCCGATAACAACCTAAGCAGTAAATGGGACCCCGATGCAGGTAAAGACAATCAGACTTTCTCTTACCATTTACATATTTTAGGAACTGAAGCAGAACGATTATACAGCACCCATCTGCTCATATCAGATTTTTACCATGACCCCGGAGCAACATGGAACGCCGGTATCACAAAAATAGAGGTTTACAATGGCACATGGCACACAATATGGACAGGGGACGCATACTCACCTGATAAACAATGGTTCAACTACAATGTGTCAACACCACTGGATATCTGTAATAACGTCACGCAAATCCGATACACAGCATGGACGCAATTCATTTCACCAAATGTCTATGAAGTAAAAATCGGTAAACTCGGTGTCACCTACAAGTACTCAGCGTACAGTTTCACTGAAATGAACGGGCTTACAAAAGTAAGTCTTGATGCCGTAAATGCTTTTACAAAAACAAAAGACACCCCTTTTAACACGCCACCGGAATTCAGCAATCCACACCCAAATGGAACAATAGAAAACCCACATCCAAACCTCAGTATACATGTATCCGACAGACAGGGACAAACAGTTGCTGTCACCTGGGAGTCAAACAACACGGGCACATGGCACACAATTGGAACCGCATCAGTTCATAACAATACAATCACGCTTCCCACGACCATCAGCTATAACACATCATTCTACTGGCGGGTGAAAGGAAACGACAGTGCAGATGTATCAGATTCAATTTTCTACAAAGGAACAGATACCAACACCTCACCTGTTTACCATTTCAGAACAAGAAAAGCATACGTTGAAGGTGGATTCAGTTACATGCCGTTAAACCCGACAAACAAAGACACAATGTTATTCCGCGACTTGTCAAAGAACGCTACGCACATCATATGGAAAGTCGGTACGAAAACCATAGCAGAAGCACATTATGCCACAGTCAACCACCCTGCTTTCAATCTTACAAAAGAATTCAACCTCAGCAACATCTATCAAATGACGTTACAGGTGGAAAACGGCACAGACGCAGGATATTACATCAATACAACTCATCAGATAAACGTGGCACGTAACCTCACGTTATTACATACGCCTGCATCCGGCATAAACTATGTGGGATACCATCTCACACCAACAATAAGTTCCCTTAATTTTGCTACATTATTCAACATACCAACCGGCTGGTGGATACACCGCTATAATTCAATAACCGGAGACTGGGACAGTTACTGGGTGAATGAACTAACCAACAATTTCACTATTCACACCTGGGATGCTGTCGTCATCGTTGGAAGCAACGAGATGACTGTCACCATACCAATCACACAAGCCGTAAACACCGTCCAATTAAAGGCGATACCCGCAGGAATATCATATCTCGTCTGGACAAACAGCACGCCAACCACGCTCATGAACCTCTCCATAGGTCTTGCCACAGGCGACTGGATTCATGTCTATGATACGCTTACAAACGAATGGAACAGCCGGTGGGTTGGATATGCACTTGTCGGAAACGATGTGCAGATAAAACCATATGATGTGATTGCTGTAAGTGTCGCAAGCCCAAGAACCATACGGATAGGGTGATAAAAAATGAGAAAAATAGCAGGGATATTGTTGCTTTTCTTCATCGCAATTAGCCTGCTCCCTGTCGCAAGTGCCATTCCGCAACCCCAAGGAGTGGGCGGTGTCGTCCGCCTCAATAATGTAGCCATCAATGGGATTCAAGTTTCTCTGATAAATATCAACACAGGGGAAACAAAGACAACAACTACTCAGAAAAACGAGCAGAATCAAAATGGTTTCTATGCAGCAACATTCACTGTCATGTTAAATGATGTCATACGGATAACTGTAATCTACAATGATAAATTGTATTCAAATTCTGCGAGAGTAACGCAATATATTCCTACGCTCTGGCTTAACCTATATATTAACGCCACATCTGAGCCACCTGATGGGGGGGATAACCACACCCCTCCACCAGATGAGCATGGTAACCATCCGCCACAGGCGAACTTCACATATCTACCTCTGCATCCATTTGTGAATGATACAGTTGTATTCAGAGATAATTCAAGGGATTCTGACAATGACATCATCTCATGGACATGGACCATAGACGGAGATGCAATCACCGGGAAATATATAACCTATGCTTTCACACAACCAGGAAACCACATTGTTTCACTTGTCGTACTTGATGTTAACAACTCCATGAGCATAAAACAAAAGACAGTGCCTGTTTTTTTCCGTAATGGAACCCTGCCAGTAAATCAAACACAGAACCTTACAATCCATTTCCAGATAGTCGATAAAAACAGCAATAAAATCCATGGTGCAACCGTTGAAATATATGTTGGAACAGAACTCTACATGATAGTCCACACCAACAAGACCGGGATGGTTCAAACAATTCTACCACCAGGGACATACAAAATAAAAGCCTATTATGGCAACATGGAAAACATGGAAACCTACACGTTCGCTAATGACGAAACAGTAGTTTTCCTTCTCTCACAAAAAAATACGCCTGTACCCCAATCAACAGATTACATGCTTTTTATAATAATCGGAATCATATGCATCGTCAGTACCATTTCAATTCTCGTAATAGGGAGGTTAAAACAATGGATATAAAAAAAGTGGTATTAGCCGGAGCAGTTGTTCTCATCATCGCTGTATTACTACTACCTCAATCACCAGTAAAAATCATGGGTTTGGCACAACCAATCGGTATAGTCGGATACGTCAAAAGAACAAACAATGCACCAGTAATCGGTGCAACAGTCACGGTCCTTGACAAAACAGTGAAAACAGATGCAAAAGGACGTTATGTGACAAACGGTGCAGCAGAAGCGGGAGCAAGCATAACCGTCAACGCTGCCAACAACGGATTAGGTGGAAGCATCGCCTTCACAGTTGATTTATCAAAATCAACACAATGGGCAAACATCACCATCGGGCAGGTCAATGCCAATTTCATATATTCACCATCGAACCCGCAGCCAAATCAAACAGTAACATTTACTGATACTTCATCAGGTAATATAGTGAAATGGGAATGGACATTTGGTAACCTCCCAGTGGTTACATTCCAAAAAAACCCAACAAATTTTTATACAACAGAAGGAACTTATACCATAATCCATACAGTCACAGACGACCTTGGGGTGGTAAAATCAGTTTCAAAAAACATTGTTGTAAAAAATCCAGTACGGACATATCTTCTCACTATACGTACAAAACCATTTGGATGCTTTGTCACAGTATGTAAATCATTCATCCTTCCAACTGGTGCAAACGATTTATCATGTCAACCACCAAAGAACTCCGGTGAAAACGGTACATTAGCATACGGAACATTATCATCAGGAGACTACACACTCTCAGTCGGCAAAGAAGGGTATCTCTACAAAACCATGACCGTCCATTTAACCAGCGACCAGATGGTGGTCGTAGATTTAACGCCCCAGGCAGCATCACAGACACCTGAAATCGGGATGTACATATTCATCGGGGCGTTCATAGCATCATTATTTTTACTATTTGTTACCATCGCCAGGAAAAAGAAAAAATGAACATGAAATCACTAATCAAAATATCACTGGTTTTTTTCATTTTGATTAGTGTAATACCTATCCCTGTTTCATCTCTTGGACAGCCCATCGGTGTCGGAGGATATGTATATGACAAAGACGGACTTCCTGTGGAAAACGCTTCTGTAGCAATATGGAATAAGAATACTGATATAACGGTTTATGCAACAACAAACTCTCTTGGAAAATATGGTAAAGCAGTCACTGGCGAAACAGGGGATTTGATACAGGTCAATGCAAAGAAAGGCACGTTAGAAGGCGATAATTCAACATCTGTGAATCTCTCAATTCCTACACAATGGGTCAATATCACCATAAAGCCACCAAACGGTGGTATCGGTGGTCAAACTCAGCCACCAGTGACACCACCAACCCCACCCGGTTCACCAGGAGTCCCGCCATATGAACCACCATTATATCCCAATAGCCCTGCATCCGTCTATGATATGTATGATTTATTGAAGATAATGAGCCTTCCGAATTCAACAAAACAAGTCACTGTGATGGTCATCGACACGGGTGTGACACCAGGGACGTTTGAGGCATTCATGGACCCTGACCAAAACAAAACCGTAAACATGGATAAAATAAAAATTCGATTTAGCAGTAAATATTTCAAAAACGGCATTGACGAGTCGGTTCGTGGGCATGGTACATTCACGAACTACGAAGTCGCATATATACTTCAGACAAAATGCGTGAATGCCATACACATCTCCTATCGTGTATTCGGTGCTCAAGACATTACAAGCCCGGAAATCCTTTTAGACGCATTGAAACAAGCGGAGACCATAAAACCAGATGTCATCAGCATATCAATCGGGGCACCAGGAAACTACCTTGATTCCTATGCAAGAGAAGTCGAAAAACTCCGTGGCATGGGCATCATTGTCGTTGTTGCGGCAGGTAACTACGGGCCTAAAGCATCCACGGTCACAAGCCCCGCTGTCTCCGAAGGTGCGATAGCAGTTGGTTCATTCGACTGGAAACTAACAAAAACATTCACTGATGATACAGTATCCACATGGAGCAGCAGAGGGCCAGTCACTGGTGTTACACCACCAAAACCCGATGTTGCAGCACCCGGGGAGTCAATAGCGGGCATCGGAATAACAACACCCTTTGCAGTAGGGAGCGGTACTTCTTTTGCATGTCCTCTTATCGCCGGTGGGACAGCAGTTGTCCTTGCGGACACAAAAGACCTGACAGATGAAGTTAAAATGCTTTACTTCTGGGACGGGGGGACAGTCCCCCGAGCATTTGAAGATGCCTTACATGAAAGTTGCATAGCAAAAGGAAACCAGAATGATTGGGGTGCGGGTGTACCACAATTCGATAGAACACTAACTATTTTCAAAGATAAATTAAATACACTTATCATCCAATTCATAGGAATGGTCATAGTCGCATCTCTTTTAGCAGTAGTTGGTAGTGTCTCATATATACGGAAGAAAAGAGCGACCCCCTGGTGGAAGAAAACCCGGTAAAACATAGAATGTATACGTTTTTTGTCAAAACCTATATAATTTAAGGACACTATTCTATTCTCAGTGAAACTATGGCAAATGTATTAACAACCAAAAGACCATGGGCACTGCTTGTGTTTGCCCTCTGTGCAATAAACGCCATCGTTGCGTTTACGGTAATCGCGGGAATAAACAACCCCCTTGACCAAATTGCTACAGGGCAAAGCATAATCCCCGCAAACGCGGAAGTAACGACCTCCACGACGGGAGCGCCAGTAGCGACAATTACCGGAGCAGCAATACTATCATTGGCTCTGTGGATTGTCGTACTCTATGGATTGTGGCAAGGTCACACCTGGAGTTGGTGGTTGCTCACCTTTAATGCCATCATCGCAGTGGCAACCGCAGTGATTGGGCTGGTATCGGGAGCAGGAATAGGTGTAGGTGTTCTCACCTTCATCGTGAACCTCGTCCTGATTGCAGCACTTCTGCACAAACAAACCGTCGAAACATACGAACCGGAACTCAAAATACTTCCGAAAGACGGAGTTTGGGGAACAGCATAAGCAGGTTGTCCAAAAAAATCGTGGGGGCGGAACTGCCCCAATTTTTTTCCTTTAAGGTAAATATTATCTTTTTTAACAATAACAGCATTGAAAAGATGTATACGAAATGTCGAATACCTTTATAACTTTAAAACTGCTTTGACTTATTGTAGATGTGCTTATGAAATTCCTTCGTCGTAGTTCTATTTACAAAAGAATAGGTGCAATATTCATTGCATTATTTTTTATAATGACTGTTCTTCCTTCAGCAATGGGTGATAACGGTATTGTCTATGTGACCCTTGAACCAGAAGCAACAGTGAACATCATCATCACACCAGACAATTGGAATTTAACAAATCAGCCTTTGAACACAAACATATCCACCCCATTGACATATTTCTCAATCGACAATAATGGGACTGTGACTGTTGAAGTGAATGTCGGATGCACAAACTCCACCAACTGGATACTCAACACAACACCCGGTCATAACCAGTTCAACCTACAATATCGTTTTCAGTCCATTGGCAATTGGACCACTATCCTTTCAAACACAACATTTCTCACTGATTTTTCTTACAATGACATAGAATATTTCGGTTTTAATCTATATATGCCAACAACATCAAGCACATCTGCAAAACAGACCTGGCAGATAAATTTCGTAGCCACAGCAAAATAACTATTGATGTATACGAATTTTGTCACTAACTATATAAAATAAAGAGCCAATAACAAATACAATAAAAACGAGCACGACGGGAAAGCAACAAATCCTACCATCGTGCAGGGTAAACAAGAGGTGAAAACAATGAGAAAAATCTTCGCAATATTGGTTGCGTTGGTAATGTGCGCTGTATTTGCACCACTCGCTGGAGCAGACGACCATGCTTACATCACGGTCACTCTTTCGCCAACCGCCACAGCATCTATAACCGTTGACCCAACAACATGGAACGGGGCAGGTGCAGGTATTGGGGCTTGGGGAAACTCAAGTAGCACTGCGTTCAACCTGAGCAATGTTGGTACCGTACAATGCAGCATTCAAATAAACGGTTCTAACACAGCAGCCTGGACACTTGCAGGTAGCAACGGATACAACCAGTTCTATCTCGGTTACATCCTCGGTGGAGAACACACAATCACCACGAGTCCAGCGGCCTTCGGTAGCGCTCTACCAGCAGGCGGCGGCGGGACATACTACGAGACATTTGGGCTTCATGTCCACATGCCAACAGCGTCATCAACGAATACGCCACAACACCTGACAATCACGTTCGCTGCAACCGCAACATAAAGGCAAGTGACCATTATCGAACACCTCTAACCTTTTCTCCTATTTTTGGGAGAAAAATTAGGGGATGTTTGGCAGAGGGCGGCAGGGTAAAGTGACAAAGACGGGCACGGCGTAACACAAGTCCTACCGTGCAAGGCACTTTTTTATTTTTTAATTTAAGAGATAAGATTATATATTAAAAATAACATCTAAGTTGTGAGCCATTTAATAAGTGAAACCCAAAAGGTTACTGTGATTCATAACCTTTATTAAATCCTATTCTATTACCACACTTAATGAACGGACGACCAATCATCATAACCTTCGTCATGCTTCTTCTTTTAGCACCAGTAATTTTACAAATCGCTCAACCCTATGAAATTAACCCTGCTAAATGGGTTTTCTATATGAAAGAAGACTATGAGATTAAACCCATTTATTTTAATTTTCAAATCAAAAACACTGATAATGGGACAATCAAAGTGAAATTGAGTACAATAACTCCTGAATATCTTTATTCTGACCAGTATCCAGGAGACCAAGCCTTCCCTGATTATTCATGGATTACCATATCAGAATCAGAAGTCACTGTTCCGGCTGGACAAACCGTTGACGTACCAGTGAAAGTAGAGATACCTGCACAATATAATCCAAACGGGTCATCAACACCGGTATCGAATTATAATAAAACCTATGAGGCGTGGTTTCTTGCTGACCAGACTCAAGGCGCAGGGAACATCCAAGTGGACTACCGATGTAGATGGGTTTTTCAAACACCTACCGTATTCGTCCCTCTTAGTGAAAGACCAGGATACATCAATTACGCTCTTTATGTGGCGATTATTGGGATAATCATTTTTATCGTTGCCGCAACCTGGGGTGTTTTTGTGATTAAAAAACGAAAACAGCCCACAACAAACCCTAAATCAAAAAGAAAACAGAAGTCCGATGACGACATTTTTACTTAATAAAGCCCTTGCTCTTTTTCCAGGTGTTGTATACGGTTTTTGTCACGAACTATTTAATGCAGTATGTAGATTACTTTTTAATGCTATATCTTCATAAATTCATCGTTGGAGTTATTTTACTTTCTATTTTAATTTTCCCGTTGGTGAAAACAGGTGATGCAGATACGACAGTAAACGTAACTGGAGCATATTATGGACCAAACTGGGACATCACCAATGATGGTCATACGAACTATCTTGATTTATCATCACTCTCGTCCACGTACGGAGCATCCGGTTCCCCAGGGTGGATACGTGATGATATAAACCGCAATGGACACGTGGATTACCTGGATTTATCCTATTTGTCAACTCATTATGGAGAAACATGGATTGTGCCTTAAATGAATAAAAGAAACGTGATAAAATCATTGGGAATACTTTTCATCCTGGTTTCATCAGTTCTACCCATGTCAGTCATTGGTGATGGTCCTTATCAGCCATTTGGCACGGTGAAATATGTTCATGTCGGTGGAGTCACAATTCAGAAGGTTTTTCAATACACTGCAACAGATTTGTTAAAACGAACAGAATCCTTGATTTACGGCGGAACTATTTATGCAATGGCATCAGATGATACCTACATCTACGCGGGTGGGGCAACAGTAAACAAGGTGTATCAGTATTGGAAATCGAATTTAACCAAGAAAGCAGAAACAGCAGTATACACGGGGCAAATCAACGCAATTTTACAAGACAGCACCTACATATATGTTGCAGGTGTGAATACAACAACAGGGGCAAATGCCAGAGTGAAACAGTACTGGAAGTCCAATATGACAAAGAGGGCAGAGACACCGGCCTATGGTGGTCCAATCCAGGCTCTCACTCAGGATACCAACAACATCTATGTGGGAGGGGGAACAGTATTCCTTGTTCGTAAATACCCAAAAGCAACCATGACCTTATCAGCATCATCAGTAACCTACGGAGGAATCATCTACGCTCTCACAACTGATGGCACATATATCTACGCGGGTGGAGCAACAACACTCACAGCCCGTCAATACTGGGCATCAAATATGACCTACAGAACACAGACTGCATCATACGGGGGGATAATCTATGCACTCACTACGGACACGAACTATCTTTACGCAGGTGGAGCAACAAACTTGACCGTGAAACAATATTGGCTGTCCAATATGACCATCAAGAAATTCTCAACAAGTTACTATGGTCAAATCAATGCTCTCGCCACAGATGGAACTTACGTTTATGCTGCGGGTGCAACCTGCCGGAAAGTCTATGTGTTCTGGCCTTCAAATATGACGAAGAAAGCAGAGACCGGTGGATACGGTGGTGACATCCAGGCTCTTGATGTCAGCGATACATCAGAAACATCATCTCCTACGACAGTCTATGTCGATGACGATGCTATCTCCAGTTGGTATGACGGCAGTCATGTCCACACGATACCTGAAGCAATCGCAAATGTTTCAAGAGGGGGCTTAGTCTACATCTACAACGGGACATACATTAATCCGACAACAACCGCACCTAACCCTGCTGGTGGTCTCACTGATTTTATTGTTTACAAAAATATTACCCTTCGGGGTCAATCACAGACATCTGCTATCATTGATGCATCAGGAGTCGTAAACGGTATCTTCGTATACCATGCCGGTGGAACAGTAACCATTGAGAATCTACGAGTAACACATTACGATAGACGAGGAATCGCTCAATATATTGAGACAGACCCGATTATCATACGAAACAACACCATCATCGGACCGGATATTGCAACAGGTAATGGAAACGCAATCATATTCTCAGGGAACCATTCATTGATAGAACACAATATAATTTACGAAACAACATTGAACAACCCCAATGCAGATGGATGTGGTATCCTCTGTCAGTCTACCTCATACAGCACAGTAAGAAACAATTACATCCGCAATAAAGTCAGAGCAGATGACGGCATTTCAGTCACCGCCTACTATAATACTGTTGCACCACCGAACCCATACAACTGGAATTTATATTCAGTCTACAACACCATTGAAAATAACACCATTGAGAATTGTACTTGGAATGGGCTGCTCATCGGAGGATGGGTATCAAACACAACAGTGCAACATAATATCCTCAGAAACTGCACATACGGAATAAGCATTGAATACTACATCTCCGCAGGGACAGATACGACATCAGTCAAAAGACCAAAAGACATCATAGTGCGTTTCAACAATGTATCAAGGATTAAACAGAACGGCATCTTGATTTTAGACTGTCAGAGAAATATTCGTGCGGAGAACAACTACGTCAGTTCAAACAACTGGTCTGGAATCAGTATACTGGGGACACCCAACGTCCTTGTCGCAAACAATACAGTGATAAACAACACTAAATATGGTATAGAAAACAATGTCCACGATGACCTTATCTGCAATAATTACTTCGTAAATAACCATAACGCAAATGAAACAATCCCAATCTTCAAAGAATACGCGAACAACCCAATCATCGGCGCACTTGCAGGATGGGGAGATGCATACTACCCCTGTGTCATTCGTAATAACTCTAATTTTTCAGGACATGGGAACAACTCACGCTACAAAATATGGTACGATAATGGATTAAATATCCCTCAACTTGCGTTATCAAACGATGGATACACCTGGACAAATAAGACGGCCTGTACGGGAGTATCAGGGACTGTTCAACATCCTGTCGTAATCTACAACCAAAATGGATTCGGAGGAACAAGTTACTATTACAGAATGTTCTATACAACCGTATCCGGTGGGTCAACCGATATTACCACTATGAAAATCATGGATTCTGTTGATGGTATCACATGGGCGAACCTCCGCACCTTCACTCAGAGTACAAACGCATCGCAAAAACTTGTTGGAAACCCAAGTAACACATGGTCTTATCAGGGGTGCGGTGTCTCACAGGTATTCTACAATGCATCTGGGACGAACATTGGTAATGGAACTGGCACAAAATCCGATGACCAGCCATGGACTTACAAATGGGTCTGCTTTTATGATATTGGAAGGTCAGGTGGACCATACGAATCCACTGCATTGGCATACTCGTCAAACGGCACGTATTGGATACGCTATGGGGTAGGCACCGCTTCACAGACAGTGAACACGACATTAATCACAGCATATGGACTTGGTGGATGGGATTCATGGTACTCTTATCATCTCAGTGCCATAAAATTAAATGGAAAATGGTACGGATGGTATGCAGGGGGTTTCCTATCAGCCGGAAACGCAGGAGTCGGATATGCAACATCTACTGATGGTCTTATATGGACAAAAGCACCAGGATTCCTCTTCCATATCACTGATAATATAGCTTGGCGTGCTCAACGAACATACAATCCTTGTGTTGTTCTAAACGATACAGGGAAATTCATATTGTACATAACAGGATACCCGGCAGCAGGAGGCCGAAACATCGGTTTATTCACTCCTACTGGTTCAGCAACATGGAATAAAACAAAAACCTTGGGAACAAGCATTATCGGTGGCCCATACATCGCTGGGAACTACTGGTCAGATTACATTGGAGTGGACACAAACGGTGACGGGATAGGAAACACGAATCTACCATACACCGCCAGTGGAAAAATAGCGGGGGCAGATTATCAACCGTTACACACAAACAACGAAATATTTTTCGTTGGAAACAAAAATGTCACTGTTGATGATGATTTCCGTTATGACATCTGGGGTAACATCTACCGTGTGATTGACACTATCGCTGCGGATAATGTTTCTTATCAACCCGCAGGAATCGTATGGTACAAGGAAGCCGCGAAAGGCACTATATTCGATGATTCTCATACAGTGATGTTTCAAGTGCCGTCAGTAAACGTCAGTAACGAAAACGGATGGGCAACAGCGTTCACATGGTCTGTCACCAACGCTGGTATAGTGAACAATGTCAATAAATCTGCTTTTAACGTGACCTGGACCGCGAAGAAATGCGGGACAGCGACCTACAATATCACAATAGGCGGGACTGCACGAAGCGGCTATGACCCTGGAACATATAAGCAACTTGGCACGATATACGTCCACCCGAAGAAACCAACATCGTTGGTAATAACCCCGATAAATCCCAATCAACTTGATTTATCCTGGACGAAACAGAACGGAATGAGCAGAACACTGATACGCTACCGGACAGATGGCATAAACCCGACAAGCATCACCGATGGGACATTCCTTTACAACGGCACAGGGAGTTCAACAAGTCACACGGGATTAACCGGAGGGACACATATCTATTACAGCGCATGGGGTTGGAATGACACCATAGGATTCTATTCATTAACATATGTTACAGCAGATGGGCGAACAAACACTCCCCCGAATGCTCCAACAGTGGTGAACCCAACGAACAGTTCATCATATGAAAGCGTCTACAATGCACCTGCACCATTAACCATGGGAACAGCAAAAAGCCTCATCGTCCATGTAATTGACCATGAAGCCGACCCGATGAAAGTCTATTTCTACTGGGGGAACGGCACACTCATATCATACGTTAACGCAACAAATAACACCGATGCGACCCTTAACCTTGCAGCATACATCAACCCTGATTGGCTTAACCATGATACGACCTATACTTGGTATGTGAGAGTAAACGATAGTATTGATACAACCCAGAGTGCCCTCTGGAATTTCCATACATCGAAAGCATGGGACATAGATGAAAACAAATACGTTAACTATCTTGACATTAGCGCAATATCCACTGCATATGGAAGCAGCATGATTGCAGGCTCCATGGGTGTTGATATTATCGCAGATGGTGTCGTAAACTATCTGGATTTATCATCACTCTCATCCCATTATGGAGAATCATATTAAAAGAAAAAAAAGAGGTAGAAAAAAATGAAATCAACAATAAAAGCCGTAATAAGCATCTTAATGCTGGTGACCGCAGGACTTTTACCATTCGTAATGAATGTCTCCGCAGCAGGCCCGAACTACATGGGATTTACCCCATCAACTAAAGATGTCACCATTGGTGATTCTTTCAGGTACGATGTCTACGGTGACATCCACATAGCGATAGATACCATCTCGGCAGATAACATGACATTCCTTCCCGCAGGTATCGTGAATTACACAAGCACAGTTAAAGGAACTCTTTTCAACCCTGCATGGACCGTTGGATGGTTTACCCCAGAGGATGCGGGGGTGGTCAATAACGCCCTTGGTTACGCTAACCCATTCACATGGTCGATGAACGCCCATTCACATCCACGGGTCAATAACACCAATGCAACCGCTTTCAACAGCACATGGAGTGCTGTGAATGTTGGTGCAGCCACTTTCACAATCACAGCCGGTGGTACAGCCGCAGGCGGTGTTGACCCAGGTACGACTAAACGCACTGGTCTTGTTCGCGTCCACCCGCAAGCACCCACTGGTCTTACAGCAACACCAATCACATCACAAAGAATTGATTTATCATGGACGAAACATCTGGCGATGGATAAAACCGTCATCGTATACAAAACAGGCTCAAACCCTACAACTGTCACCGATGGTACAGTATTATATAACAACACCGGGAGTTCAACAAGCCACACGGGATTAAACGGTGGAGACCACATCTACTATTCAGCATGGGGGTGGAACCAGACTAAAGGCTATTACTCATTAGGTTATGTAACAGCAGATGGGCGAACAAATATCCCTGTTGCTTTTTCAGGTGAAAACCCGACCAATGGAACAATTAATGTTGATAAGAACTATGCATCAGTCAGCGTCGGCATCGTAAACCCAGATGGACCAACATTCGACTGGACAATCCAGGGAACATACGTCACATCAGCGAGTGCAAATGGAGCGTCAAATGGAACAAAAGTCGCTTCACTTATCACACCACTACCATATGGCACAATCATCTACTGGTATGTCAACGCAACAGATGGAATCGACACCACACGTGCGATATATCATTTCACAGTAAGAAGTCAATATACACCTGATGCCCCATCATCTTTTGATGCAACAACATTTAGCCGGAACAGAATAGATGTTTCATGGACACCTGGGGCTGGAGCAGACAGAACTTATGTTGTCGCAAAACTTGGCTCAGCGCCAACAAGCAGAACCGATGGTACAAACATCTATAACAACACGGGGACAAGCGTACAACACAATGGTTTATCGCCAAGTCAACACTGGTATTACAGAGGATACTCTTGGAATCAAACCGACCATGTCTTCAGCACCAGTTTCGGCTCAGATGATGCAACAACCACAGGAAACCAAGTGCCGAACTCATTCACCAATGAACAGCCAGCGAATAACACTAATTACACCGGCGTTTACAACAAATACCTCAATATCACGGTATCAGACCCCGATGGAGATAGTATGACTGTTTACTTCTATTGGGCGAACGGCTCAGCAATCGCATTTACATCAATTGCAAGCGGCGGACAAGCAAGCATCTACCTGCCCACCTACATCAACCCAGACTGGCTCGCACATAACCACACATATTCGTGGTATGCACGGGCAAACGATGGCTACGGAGAATCACAAAGCGGAACATACCGGTTCCACACCTCCATGGCATGGGATGTTGACGAAAACGGAACAGTAGGATACCTTGACCTGAGCATATTAGCGAGCAACTACCTGAGAACAGGACCAGCCGGTTGGATAGGACCAGATATCATGGAAGACGGCATCGTGAACTATCTTGATGTCTCAAGCCTATCAAGCCACTATCTTGAAGGACCATACGGCCACTATTGGTAAGCACGTGAACTAAATGAGAAAAACCCAGATACTGGTTGTAGCAGTAATAATGCTACTTACAAGCATCCCCTTAGCGTATATCAGCCAAGGGGATGATTTTTATCCTCAAACAAACAATATCATGGGTTTTTCTGCATGGCCCTCTGAGCATGTGACAATTGGAGAGACATTCCGCTACGACATCTACGGCAACATCAGTTGGCCTATTGACACCATCGCCGCAGATAATATGACGTTCCTACCCGCAGGCATTGTGAATTACACCAGTGCTACCTTCGGAACATTGCTACCAATAAGTGAAAGCGTAGTAGCACTTTTACCATCAGGTGGTGGGATAAACAACGCAGAAGGATACGTCGCTTCTTTTGTCCTGTCCATAAATTCACATCTATACCCAAGAATCAACAACACCCATGACAAAGCCTTTAACATCACATGGTATGCAGTAAAATGCGGAACAGTGACATTTATCATCACTGCTGGAGGCACCGCAGCCAATGGAATCGACTATGGGACAACAAAAGTACAAGGAACTGTACATGTCCATCCTATGGCACCAACTGGTTTCAGCGCAGTACCATCAAGTCCAACCAGCATTTATCTTTCTTGGGCATTAGCAAACGGGATGAGCAAGACCGTAATATGTGCAAGTAAAACAACCTACCCAACACTGCCAACAACTGATACGATTTTTAATGGGACTGGCGTTGGAATCACTCACACAGTTAGCCCTGGAGAAAAATGGTATTATTCAGCGTGGGGTTGGAACGATACAGCAGGATATTATTCATTGTCATATGATACCGGAAATGCAACAACGCCATCGGGGAATAATCCACCTAATTCACCCACACTTATCCATCCAACAAACAACGCTCTCTATCAATCCGTGTATAATGAATACCTTAAAGTTCATGTAATTGATATAGATGGGAACACCATGAGCGTCAGTTTCTACTGGAACAACGGGTCACTTATTCACACAATAACAGGGGTTGCAAACAACACAGATGCAAACCTTTCAATTCCTTCCTATGTGACACCTGCTTGGCTTAAACATAAGAATCAGAAAACAGAAGGCTACAGTTGGTATGTAAATGTCTCCGATGGAACCGCAACAACAAAAAGCACCACTTGGCATTTCAATAACTCATACGCATGGGACATCAACGAAGATGGAACAGTGAACTATCTGGACGCAAGCACATTGGCTTTAAATTATAGACAGACCGTGACTCCCGGCTCAATCGGTTCCGATATTAATGATGATGGCACTGTCAATTATGTAGACGCTTCAACATTCGCACTATATTATCGTGTGAGTTATCCGCATTAAATAAGGTGAAAAAAATGAAAGAAAAAATAATAGCAATAATATTGCTCATAATGATGACCGCTTCATTACCAATGGTCGGTAGTTCAGACCAACATAATCCAATGTTAACTAACAATATCATGTACTTTAAAGACTCCCCAAAGAACGTCACCATAGGAGACACATTCCGATTCGATGTATGGTGTGATGTAAACTGGGAAATAAATGCAATTTCAATAGACAATCTCACGTATTTACCTGCCGGGGTACTTTATCATTCAAGTTTTGCGAGAGGTTTTCTTTTCCGGGAAGCATATGACAATGCTTCAGATTCATGGAGTGGAATTGGAACAGCACACAATATACAAGGATACCGATTAGGGCCATTATGGATGGCAATGCCACCCGCCCCTGGCGACTATCGTTACAACCGGAACAATACCGATGAACTATCAATAAACAACACCTGGACAGCGCATAGTGTCGGCACCGCAACAGTCACAATGGCAGGTGCATCCGGTACTGCAAATGGGTCGGACTTTGGTACAACAAAATTAACGGGAACTGTTTATGTCCACCCTGCAAGAACAAACGGTTTTGATGCATCTCTTTCAACTCCGATACTCGTTGCATTATCTTGGACAAAAGGGAATGGTGCAGCAAACACGATAATTCGTGGGAGCAAAACCAGTTATCCATCATCACCAACATCAGGAACAGCAGTCTACAACAGCACTGGTTCATCAACGACACATTCCATTTCCGCAGGCGAACACTGGTATTATCGGGCTTGGAGCTACAACAATTCACTTTTCAGTTTAACAAATCAAACAGACCAAGTGCAATCAAATTCACCACCCGTATTTGGAACACCGGCACCAACCAACGGGTCAACAGGACAAAGTCTTGATTTCCTTTGGGGAATACCAATTAATGACCCTGAAGGTAACACCTTCAACTATACAATGCAATGCAGCAATGGAGAAGCAATTGCTCCCCAAATTGGAGTACATAACCAAACATTAGCAAATTTCCATCTATTTGGACTTTTATATTCAACAACCTACACGGTCTATGTCAATGCTACAGACAGTGGAAGTCATCTATGGACACGTGCTTGGTACACATTCCAGACAAAAGCAAATCTCCCACCAACGATAACCGGCGAACATCCCACAAATGGTTCTACTGGTCAAAATAAAGCATTTACATGGAATACAACTATCAGAGACCCCAATGGAGACCATTTCTCATGGAATATTCATTGTAGTAATGGACAGACTAATTCAGTAGGTAGTGATACAAACGGCTCAAAAATACTTACACTAATAGGATTATCATATTCAACATTATACCACGTCTGGGTGAACGTCACCGATGCCTATGGTATGTCCACGCATAAATGGTATAATTTCACCACAAAAGCAGACGTAGCACCGACTCAAACCGGAGCAAACCCTGCGAACAAATCAACAGGTGTTTCTCAAACATTAACATGGACAATCACACTCGTAGACCCAGATGACAACCTGAACTGGTACATCAACTGCTCAAACGGGCAACACAGTCTTGGCCTTAATCAAGCACCAGGGTTAAAATCACTTTCATTAACTGGTTTACTCCCATTGACAAATTACACGGTCTGGGTGAACGCCACCGATGGGATACTATGGACAAGGGCACGATACTGGTTCATAACCGCAGCGAACACCCCACCTGACTTCGGGACACCAACACCAGCAAATGGTGCAATAAATCAACCAATCTCATTAACGTGGTCAATCCCAATCTCTGATGCACAAAGCAACCCATTCTCATGGACACTCCACTGTAGCAACGGACAGACAACAAGCGGTGGTGCAACAGGACCAACAATAGCATCCATATCCTTAACTGGATTATCGTATCTAACCAATTACACGATGTGGGTGAACGCCACAGACCCGAATCCCCCAGGAAGCGGTGGAGTAACAAGCCATGCATATCATTTCATCACTGTTGCAAATCAACCACCGAACGTACCGACAATAATATTACCCGCAGATGGAGAGACAAATGTAAACCCGAATGTACAGCATCTACGGGTGTTTGTCACCGACCCTGAAAGCCATGATATGAACGTGGAATACTTCTGGGGAAACGGCACAAACATTGGGGCGGATATAGGAGTGAAAAGCGGTCATATCTCACAAATAAAAATACCTAAACTCCTTGAAAACACCAACTACTCATGGTATGTCAACATCACTGATGCCTATGGTGCATGGACAATAGGACCAGTGGGCGCACCTGCAAATAACTGGACGTTCCAGACTGGTAGAAACGGCAACGGAGTAGGAAATCTTGCCGGAGAAAACGAAATTTCATTACTTGTATTATACGGCTACACTCCAGTTCCTGGCGCAATTGTCACGATTTATCAATCAACAATAACTAATGGTGTACAGGCACAAGGGGAAGTTGTTTCTATACTTTCAACAGACACAAATGGAATACGGCTATTCAATCTGCCAGCCGGCACTTACATCCTTGACATCAAAGCACCTGGGTATCAGCCAATGACTCAAACACTGGTCGTCAGCCAAAGTTCATCAATCGTAGTAAACCTTCAAAAAACAGTGAGCGAAATGGGATACTGGATTATCCTCATCATAATACTTCTTATTGTCGGCCTTCTCATCGCAATCCTGATAAAAAGACAAAATTACGAGAAAGGAACATATGGTCAAGCATGGGGACAGATATTCGCAGCATTATTCAACGGACCCGCAATCATCCTTTCACTACTGTTCTTCTGGCCGCTCATGATTGTTAGCATCATTCTTTACATAGTTGAGGTCTTATGGCTATTCGGCTATGCTGGAAAGTAGTTCCACTCGCTATCATATTTTCTTTAATCTATCCTAACTTTTTCATAGCGAATGCTACATCCCCACCAACAATCACAACCTACGTCACCTTTTTATCTACTAATTTGAATCAACATCAAAGCGTTGAGATACCAGAGGGTTACACTTTAAAATCAATAACCCCGAATCAATATATCGTTGTAAGGACGCCAGACGTAAAACCATTGGTCACGTTTCCAACAACAAATCAAACCACCGATTTTCAACCTTCAGAACCCGTCTATTACGAGCCATATTATTATGAAGTTTTAAAGAAAGGCAGACAAGAATACGTCGATATATTCGTACCCTCACAATCATATCAAGATGAATATCGTTTAGAGCCAATAAAATACGTCTTTGCGGTCACTTACGAACAGTCAGATGAACCCACCATGCCTCTTTCACCGATGACGACATATGATTACCTCATCATCACATCAACAGCATTATGGAGTACCTTCAACAATAATTTCAAGGCATGGAAACTGGCGAACGACCCGAAAATAACCAATATTCTCATCACCAATGTATCCGACATTGTTAACATGCCTCAATGCTGGGTGAACGGCACATACGGTGATGCAAAAAACATTTCACAAGGAAACCATTGGATACCAAACGGTAAGCAAATACGAAGCAGTTACAGCATGTTCAACGACACTCAATGTAAGATAAGAAACTACATCAGATATTGCTATGACAACTACGACACCAGATACGTTATGCTTGCGGGAAACAGAGACAACGTGCCTGTAAGGATGGCCTGTAGTTACGCCCATGCTGGACCAGGGGGAACATGGTGGAATGACACCTCCCACGCCTGCGACATGTATTATTCCTGCCTTGACTACTGCATGAACAATAACACAAACAGCCGGTGGATGGAAAACAACTTCGCACCAGGCATCTGGTGGGCACATGTTCCTGTTTGGGATGAAATCGACTGGGGATTCGATGTCACTGTCGGTAGACTACTTATTTCATCAACCACAGAGGCTAACCGGTGGATAACCAAAGAAAAAGAATACGTGAACGGTAACGACCTCAGTAAAGGGAACTATCTGAACAACTGGATTATCGCAGCAAAAGACGCAAGTAGCCATATCACGAACTTCACATGGAATTTATTCAAGAACGACCTGCCATCGAACGTCACTTTTGTCAACGGAAAGAACATCACTCAGGCACAATGGAATAATCTTGCTAACTACTGCAACGGGGTCATGCCTGGCTTCTCAGGGATAAACATCCTGCATCATTCCGGGCATGGAGGTAGTGAAACCCCTTATACCGCATCAAACCTTAATAACAGCGTGAAAGCGAACTTCTTCTACACAGAAGGATGCGACACCGCAGAATTCGGAGACAGTTCATGCACAATGGAACAACTATTCCGTGATGACGGCGGCCCTGTAGCAGCAATCGGAAACAGTGCTTATGGTTGGTTTGAGGCATCCTCATGGTACGGGGAATCCATGTTCAGCAATATGTTCAACACAAGCAACGAACTCTGTTTCGCAAAATCGAATGATTTCTCACGTGAAGACGTTGGTCACACACTTCATTCTGTCTGCCCGATGATAGTAAAAGAACTAAACTTCTTCGGAGACCCATCACTTGAATACAAATGGTACAACCCTGCACCAGTGAACTATGCACCCTTGTTAAGTAACGAAAACCCAGTGAACGGCTCAATCAACAGGGACACATCATTTCTTTGGAGCGTTCAAATCAACGACAATGATGCAGACCTGATGCAATGGTACATCGAATGTAACAACACCCAACAGAATTCAGGGTCATCATACAACACGACGATAAACCTTGGGTTAACTGGTCTTTCCTATTCAAAACCATATACGGTCTTGGTGAATGTCTCAGACGGCACAACATGGACACGAAAATGGTACACTTTCACCACAAAAAGTATGCCTCCGATGGTGCCTGAGAACAATTCAGATTATGAAAAAGTCTACAACATGTATTTCAACTACACTGCAACCAAAAACGGGGCTGTTTCTTTCTACTGGGGTAACGGCACTTTCATTACAACAATCCACAATATGACAATTGGCAGCATAGCAAGTATCTACCTGCCTGACTACATTAACCCAGACTGGCTTTCTCATGATACCACTTACTACTGGTACGTCATCGACAACGGTACAGAAAGCCCTACCTATGATTTCCATACATCAAAACCATGGGACACAAATGAAGATAGAACAGTGAACTACCTTGACATGAGTGCCCTTTCAAGCGCATACCGAGAAACAGTCATACCAGGCTCAATAGGTGCTGATGTTAACTCAGACGGGACAGTGAACTATCTGGATGCATCAGCGATAGGAAGCAACTACAGAGCAACCTATTAAAAAACTTTATTAATATACCCTCAATTACCTTACCTATGAAATATATAACGACATCTATATTTCTAAGTCTCATTTTACTGACAGCAGCATTTGCCTCTGCCGGGACAACAACCATTGAATTCAAACCATCAGAGATACACGTTGATTCAGGTCAGACATTCAACGTATCATTATATGTGACAGCAAACCAAGTCATTAACACTGTCGCCACAGACCTTATCACTTACGATAAAAACGTGATTGAATGCCTCTCCGTCCAAAAAGGAGACCTTTTCCCCGATGCCGTCATCTGGATACCATCAACAATAATCAATGAGAACGGCACCCTTAAAAACATGGTCTGGGGTTCACAAGCGACAACAAACACATCAGGGACGTTCTGTATCCTCACCTTCAAAGCCAAAACAGGCACAACAGACATCGTGATAGATGAACAGAACTATGGTGTAGCAAACGCGGGTCTTGCCCTTAACCGGTCTATTATTAACTCCTGTACGGTGATAGTAGCAGGGGGAGAGAGCATTATACCATCTGTATCAAACATCAGTTTATCCCCTATACAACTGGAATTACTGGTCATAATTATCATCTTGGTCATACTTGTTGTTGCCGCAGTCATCTACCGGAGAAAACACCCGAAGAAACCAAAGGATTCCAAGGAAAAAGAAGAATCCGATGACGATGATGACGTATTCAAATGATTGTATACCTGTCTTGACGCTATCTTTTTAACATTACAGGCACTATCTTTTACTAATGGGGCTAACAGTACAATGGGCTGTCCGATGCAACGACAAAAAATGCATCGAACGTGTTTTCAATAATTTAAAGAAACTTGATGAGAAATTCATTGTACAAAAACAGGGTGACTACAACATCCTTGCCTGCACCGGTGATGAAGATGAAAGCCTCTGCATCAACCTCACGTTCGAACCATGGGAAAAAGCACAAAAACAATCATATTTGATGAAGAAAATGAAGTTTGAGATACTTGGTTTCGGAGACCCGAAGTTCGATGGTGAAGGCCCATTTGGTCACAACATACCTGATGAGATGATGAAATACATTGATGGCAGAGAAGGCAGATGTTCATGGAAAACAGATGATGGTGAGGCAGTCCTTGGCGAAGGCGGTTTGCAGACCGGTAACTGGACGAAAACCCAGTATCGCGGCATCGAACAGCATCTGAAAGTCTGCAAAATACTGGACACTATCAAAGCCAGTGCTGATAAAGCCATTATAGGCGACGATGGACATTACTGCGGAGAGGGAGACAAACACGACATGGCGACACTCATGGAGAGTTTTGAGGAATACACAAAACTGATGGTCAAGATAGGGGATGATTTACGAAAAGTCGGTTGGAAAGACAATCAGTTAGCGGGGGAAGGTGCAAAAACACGACAGAGAGTAAAAACGGGAAAATAAACAAAGAAGCAATGGCTACATGTGAAGTCATGGGTGGTTTTATAGAAAACAATAAATGTATTTTCAGAGAACTCTACATTGTTAACGCTGGGTTTGAATGCGAAAAAAGTCCCTTGTTCGGTAAAAGAACAGAACGTCTTATGTCAAATGAAGAAAGCCTTTCAACCCTTGGCATTAGACATGTGCATGATGCTGTAAATTATCCTCTATGTGAAGTCCCCCTCGGCAATATCTTGAATATTCATTGGCGACGTAGAGATTTAATGGAGAATCGTGCATCATATCGTGTCCAAGCAAGAATATACTGGCGTGAATTCTGGGCTAACGCATCTGAAGAAGAAAAAGAACAAAACCGTATTAGCGTAAGAGAAGCACAAAACCGACTTTACGCCCGTATGACCCCTGATGAAAAAAAGAAATATCTTGCCGAACAAAAAGAAATACAAAAAGAAAGATATGCTTCAATGTCCCCGGAGGAAAAAAAGATTTATCTCGCTGACATGAGAGAACGTAATGAGGAAAGACGTAGTTCAATGTCCCCGGAGGAAAAAAAACAATATCTTACCTATTTAAAAAACTGGCGTGAATCTCGTACGGAGGAAGAAATAGAAGAAGATTTAGCCACACACAAAGCCAGGTGGACACAATTTTACAATTCATTAACTCCCGAAGAAAAAGAGGGCTATCTCGCTGAAAAAAGAAAGCATCGTAAAAAATGGTACGATTCAATGTCCCCGGAGGAAAAAAAACTAAGACACATGATTAGTTATGCAAAAGTAAAATTCCCTCCTGAGCAACATGGCGGCTGTTTCATGGCTACACGCTGGATGCAAAAGAAAATACCTGAAATGAAAGAACATTCCTTCCAGATAGGTAACATGACTCATTGCATCGGAGTGTTACCAGATGGGCGTATAGTAGATACACAAATCTATCAGATGGGATTCATCAGGGAATTACCAGCCGGTATAGCGAAACGGTCTATTTTCACTAAAGAGGAATACAAAAAGATTTTCCCTGAATCAAATCTATAAAAAGAAAAAGGGTAGTGCCATCTGATGGAACTACCAATTTAGTAGATTTTAGTTGATATTGGTATTTAGTAGAAACAACGATACCTGTTTCTCTCATTGAAGTCAAGAATACCCATATGGACGCTCGGTTCTCTCCGCCGTGGGACATCATCATCGTCATCAAGAGAAGACCGTATCCTTGTGTTCCGTTCAGTAACAGGTCGTGCAGACTGCCTTGGCTCCCTTGCGCGCTCACGTTTGAAGGCAATGACATGAATCACATCAGCACCAATCATCGTATACTCACCGACATGCCTGTCACCATCAATGACAATGGTCTTTGAAACCTCATTTGTGTGAGTTGTCTTTTCATCTGATTTGGTCAGTTCTTCGATGAATTCACTGATTTTCTTTGGCACTACTTCAGGTTTCAGTTCAAACAGCATGTCCTCTTGTTCCTTTCTGATGACCTCTCCGTATTTCGATAGCACCTTCTGATGCATTGATTCCCATGATTTCGGTGAATCGAACACCTCAAAGCCGATAATGCTGTCAACATCGAAGATGATAGCACCCACTTGGTCTTTCATCACTGGTATGTCTTTGATGGCCCCTTCAACGCTTTTCTGACTTTTCTCAACCTCTTTCATCACGCCAAGAAGGTCATCACTAACTGATTCTTGTTCATCAAAATGCATCGCTGTGCCGATAACACGGTCTTCACCACCGTAACCCATCCTTGCCGACATCCGTGCCCCACCACCATGTCTTGATTTAATCCCGGAACCCGACATCATGGCAAAATAACTCACAGCGTTCCAGGTGTCACGTTGACTGTCATGGAGCGACTGCATCACGATAGGCGGTGCGACATCAACAGCCTCCATCTTTGCCCCTGCATGGGTCGGCTTGCTTGCGTAGACGCATTTCACATCAATATCCTGGTTGGAATTCGGTATAACGACCATCCCGGACACCGTAGCGCGTGTCTGACCCGCACCGGATAGAATCACACCAGACCGGATGAAGACGTTCACATCAGCGTTAGAGAAAACCCTCATCACGTTCACAGAGCCGGTGTCCTTGATGTCAATCTTCCCTTTTGCTTCCTCCATCATCTGATATTTCCTCTTGATGTCTTTCTCCCGCAGGATAGGGATGACAAGACCAAGGGATTTGCTGCTGTTCCTCCAGGGCTTACCGAATTTGAAGCCATCTGTCTGTTCTCCAATAGCCCATAAGAACTTACCTATTTCATTTCCCAATGGCATTTTATATTACCTCAATTTAGTAAACAGCAAACTATTTATATGCTTTAAACATACAGGACATACATGATTAAACCGGGTAGACTAAAAACAATAAAAGATGCCACAAGGACAACAGTCTATCTTTATGAAAAAGACGTAATACAAGAGCATTTATTCAACATAAAAGAAAAAAACCTTAAAAACTACATCAACAGATTGATAAAAGAAGATATTTTACGGAACGGTAAAGAAGAAATCGTGAAAAAATACTTCAAAAAGGAGACAACAAATGGCCGAAGATAAACCAACACCATTAGAAATGCTGAAAATATACAAAGCAAAAAAAGAAGAAGAAGCAGAAGAAATGCAAGAGAAAATCGACATCATAGAAAAATACTCAAAGAGAAAACCACCCTTCACCAAACAAGAAGCACAAGAGATTCTCACTCTTTGTTGTTATAACAACATAGGATACTGCTGTGGACTTAACAAGGGTTGCATGTGGCGAGACACCGTCATGGGCATCTTTGGGATAAACCCAGATGAATATGTGACCGCTAAGAAAAACTGTCAAAATGAACTCATAGGGAGAAAAGTACAATGACCAAAAAACGAACAGGCACAAGAGAATGGAGTGACAAATCACTCGCAATGCAGAGAGGCTGCCCTAACAATTGTCGCTACTGCTGGGCAAAAGCTAACGCCCTACGATGGAAGCAAATCAAGTCACCAGAGGAATGGAAAACAGTGCATTACTACACCCGACATGATACACCATATCGGATTAAATGCGGGATGTTTCCTTCAACACATGACCTTTTCGATGACAACGTGGACAGAGCAATAAATTTCTTAGAACCTTGGCTCAAAATAGGAAACAAGATACTTATTGTTACAAAACCGAAATTGAGTGTCACTAAGAAGATTTGTGAGACATTTGAGAACACATATAAAAATCAGATTACCTGGCGTTTCACTATCGGCTCACTTGACCAAGATATTCTTGATTTCTGGGAGAAAGACGCACCGACTTTCCAAGAGCGAATGCAGTCACTCAAATATGCTTTTGATAATGAATGGCGGACAAGCGTCAGCGCAGAGCCGTATCTTGACCCGAATATCTCGTTGCTCATTACAGCAGTTCTTCCCTATTTGACTGATGTGATTTGGGTCGGTAAACTCAACAGGATACCGGAGCGTGTCAAGACGGATGGGTGGACTGAAAATGATTTCTCATTCCTTGACATTGTTAAAAATTGTCAGACTGATGATTTCATCAGGGGATTATATACAGAATGGAAAGACAACCCGAAGGTGAAATGGAAGGATTCGGTAAAGCAAGTTCTTGGTTTGCCGGAGGAAGAAATCGGATGATACGTTATCGTGATAGGCCATTAAAACAGGGTGAGAAGTCACATTATTATTGTACTGATTGTGGTCAGGAAATTCACCCTGATTTTGCTTATTCGCATAACTGTAAGCATCCGTTTCAACAGCCGTCAATGGGTTATCCCTTACGGTAAAGAGGAAAGGAATGTTTAAGAAAAGAATCGTCCCTGAGCATGAAGAAACATTCATCGTTTGTGATTACTGCGGGAAGGAAATAACTGATTATTCCTATACAAGCAGTGGTGACGAGCATTATCATTCGATGTATGCTGGTGGCGTAATGGGTACTGTTGAAAAAACCTGTCTTGACTTCAGGAATGAAAAAATAAAGAAGGAATATTTTGAGAAACAAGAAAAATTACAGAAGGCTTCGAAAGATGGAATACAAAAAGGCTTTGGAAACAATCGAAAAATGGCTTGAATCCAGGCACATACGACCTTTCTGTCGAAATGGTTGTGGTGGACGGTGTTGCATCCCGCAATGCGATGAGGAACATCAATGCCAGAGGCCGCCTTTGATGTGTGCCATGTATCTATGCTCCGATATCAAGAACATCGTTTTCGGTTTTCATAATGGTGAAAAATACATGGAAACCATGCAGAAAATAAATAAAGTCGTCCATGACGCGGGATATGATGGTCTGAAAATGAAGGATACTTACCCTGATATTGATATACCTGATGATTTGATTATTTCATTGCTTTCAACTGAATTCAAACAAGATGTTCATTATTTGTAATGTTGTTGTTATAACAACAAGTGGAGGACGCATGATTGAGAATGAATACGAAAACAAGTTCTACTGCACGCTATGTAAAAAAGACCATAGAAGGAACAGCAAAATCGGTGAACGCCATTACTTATGGATGGTTGAAAACAAGGAGAAAAAACAATGACGGTTGATTCTGGTGAAGTCCCCTGGTGTGTGCATGATACTACTAAAAAAAGACCACAGTTTCTTTGTAAACGGTGTGGAGAAATTCATCAGTTTGATTATCCAATTAGTCTTGATGAATATTCAAGACGGGCATGCGCCTTCATAGATTTGCATCGGAATTGCAAGGAGAAAAAACCATGAAGCCGGTTGATAAAAAACAAAAACTAAAGGATTTCTTCAACAAGTTAGGCCGGAAAAACATCTTCGTCTGCTCATCACAGACCATCGAATTAGGTGGTCATACTTACAAGGATGTCCCTCATTGTGATTACGTCCAATTATCATTTGAGGATTATAATAAATTAAGGGAGTTGATACTATCGTTGTAGAAACAGAAACAGAAATACGTGAGCGCATCTCTGCCATCACGGAGGCTAATCGTCATGTGCTTGACTGTGGTCCTGCGACTGTGCAAATCAATGCACCACGGGCTTTGATGCAGTTGACAGCACAGACAGCATTGGATGAATTATACGGTGTTCTCGGTGAGAAACGTCCACGCTTCAGATGTGATGATATATCATTGATGGATAGGTGAAAAAAATGGGAGAACTGAAACAAGAATACGCGATTAAATCAATTCAGACATTTCCATTCAAGAAAGGATATGTCGCGGTTTTTCTTTCCCCTCGGGATGAAATGAAGGAAGAACTGGAAGAGCCATGCCCATATAAAATACAGAATTTCGGCAATACGCCGATGCCGAAAGAATTGCAGACAATGGTCATGGGAATCGGGTCGATGATGCCGAAACAAAGGCACGATGATTTACGTGACATCATCATTATTGTCACTGAAACAGATTTCTATGGCTTCGGATGGGCTTACGGGGACATCATCTCCGGTGACTTCAAAAAGATACAAGACGGAAAAACAATAAACCCGTTCGACAAAGAGGAAAAGATAAAATGATAATAGTGAATGATAAGGACACCTGTAAGATTTGCGGTGCATACTTCCAAGGCAACGGTTACTGCTGCAACGGTCATCTTCGTCTTACTCTTGAAAACATCAAGAAATTCTACAATAAAATAGATGATTATAAACTCCCCGGTGGCAAATATTCGCTATGGTCAAACGGTAAATATGGTGTAACTATCCATGACACTGATGGTGAACTTGTAAGTGTTTTCAGTTTTGATAAAAAAGAGTTTCTATGGCTTGATGAGAAATCGAAAAGAGGGGTCAGTATTATGTTTGGAGACAGAAATCTATGAATGAGGAAGAAACAGAATCTAAGAAAACATCAGGCAAGAAAATAGCCGCTTACATCATTGCTGTAGCAGTCATTGGTGCAGCAATATCAATTTTCGTTGAATATAGACTGGAGGAACAGAAGAAAATTGATATGTACAATGAATCTTTCAAACGTGCTATGGATTATCAGATGGATGCAACCGTGAAGGCTTGTGTTGCCCATGACAACTACACTGGTAATACAGTTGCGACATCATTGTTCCGTAATATTACGACTGTCTATCCGTTCCTGGTCGCACAATCAAAGATACTGTTCACTGACATTGACACCATGGTAGACAATGTGACTATGCCGAATTATTATACTGCTTTGAAACAGTATTTCCTCTGTGCTATCATCAATAGTGCATACATGCAGAACTACACCAAATATTTCAACATGACGTTCCCTGGGATGAATTACGTGTATTTCAATGATGTCGCCTATCAGGATGATGAGCCTCCGCAATCCACTATAAGTATAGGGAGTGACGGCTACTGGGTCAGATATTATTCAACGACATTGGAAGACGCTAACTTGAAACTTGATTACATCTCCGGTGTCCTTGCTGTTGTCTACACAGGTGGAAATCAATGAAAACCAGACCTTTAACAAGAATTGAAAAAATCCTGATGGTTTTATGCGTAGCATCTGTCATTGCGTCATATGGAATTGGTGTATCTGTGGGAATCCAAAGTGGTAAAACGCAAACCAATGAACAATACTACTCAGGCATCCTTGCTGACACCTTCCCGACGCAGAACGGCTCGTTTGTTCATATCTATCTAAAAAACGGAACATACTACGTTTATCACAATATCAACGAAAGCGATTGGGTGAGTCGTTTTAATAATACTTCAAGTCATCTTTGGTATTTTTATTATGACGCTACAAATCAATGTTGGAATAATCATGCTATTTTTTTCAGGAGATAATTGATGACAGAAAGTGTGTTCATTAAAACAGAGTTATTGAGTTATTTGGCGACTAAAGTCGAATATTGTTCAAGTGAATGTCATTTCAAAGCAAAAAACCTACAGTTCACCGGTAGAACCCCCCAGGCGATAGGGCGCATCTGTGGTATTCTGGTGGCGGATGGCCTTATAGTGAAAATCAATCGAAGGCATACGCCAAGCGTATGGTTAACGAATCTCATGGAACAGAACGGGGGTGAAAAAATTGGACAACCGGATGCCGTTTGATTGGAAGCCTTTCGTCGCATTGGTCATAGTGGTGTTCATTGTTGGATTGGGAATCGGGTATGTATATCCGCGTGATGTCCACATTCAGGTCAATGAAGCAAGCGGTAAGTACGTCAATTTTTTCAACATCATAAAACAGTGTCTTTTGCCCTTCAATGAAACCGATAATGTCACCGCAACTATTCATGGTAATACAATGCTAATCAATCATACGGCAGTCAACCCGTTGGGAATACCTAATTTTGAGATAGGTTTTGATAATGATGGGAGCATCAGGTATATCACTGAGAGGAGAAATTAATGAGGAATGGTTTTTTCCCAGAAGGTATGGAACGCGGTGAAAAGAAACTTCCTGTTGGCGAAGGCATTGAAGCGATACCTTTGCGTAACGTCAAGGTTTATGTTTGGCAATTACAAAGAATTGCGATGTCATATCGTTTGAAAGGGGACAATCCTGTACTATTTATTGATGTTGAGAAATCACATGATAGCCATATCATTAAATTCGATGAGAGCGCTATCCATCTTGGCATCAAGGCACAATGGCATGTTGATACTTTCAGAAGTGAGAACGTATTAAAAGACAGAATTGATGTTTATGTGCCTATCTCTGAGTTGGATAATCTGATTTCATCTTTATTGAAAATAAAAAACAATTTGAATGGTCAAAAAAGTTTATTTTAAAGGGTGAGAAAAATGAGTGAATTCTCCATCAAACGGGTCAAGAGACTTATAGGTGAGGAAAAACCAACTGCTTTAGCACGATATATGCGTGGGTTCATCTCGGAAGATAAACGTAGCAGAGCAGAAGTACGGCTTGATGAGTACGCCCATGAACTTGTCAAGAAAGGGTATGCTGAGAAGCCAAAAGTGTTGAAGAAACTGGCTGAGATAGAGGGTTTAGTCGATGAAAAAAGAAATGACGTTGGAACAACTCATCAAGAAACTTGATAAGACCGGTTGGAAGCAAGGCATCAAGGGTCTTGAGGTTCTTCACAAAACGCTTGAGGAACGACAAGCATATCTTTACGGTGGAGACCAGGACGAAGTGCATCAGGCATCAAAAATGGGGCTAATGCTATTAAAACAGGATGAAACACTCATTAAGTTGCGATTGGTCGCTAAAGAACGGGGGATTGAACTATGAACCAACAAACGGGTCGAAAGATTATTGAAATCTGGGTCATCTACGACCATCCACGTGATTGGGACAAACCTTTTGTAGCGAGAAAATTCAATGGCGAAACACCAACCGGTGACACACTATGGGGAGACACAATTGATGATGTGAGAGCGCAGTTGCCCCCTGGTCTCACAAGATTTGATAGAAACCCTCTTGATGATGCAATCATCGTGGAGACATGGTTGTGAGTGAAAAGAAAACAACACGTGCGGTTGTCGTTTGTGGTCAGAAAGTCATCATAAAAAACGTACCAGAACATATCACTGATGACCAAGTAAGAACCTTCGCTCTTATAAAACTAAATCAGGTTTTTAAAAAAATGTTATCGGCAAAAGGGAAAGCCAGTTAACGACCCTATACGTCCTCTAATAAAAAACATCCCAACTACTTCGACAGGCATTAATTTGTTTAACAATCTCCTCTCGTTTCTTTTCCAAATCACGTTCTTTACTACGAAGACTGAAAATCTCCAGTTTTTCTTCTGTTTTACCCATCTTTTCTATGATGTTCTTAATGGAATTTTCAACATCATCTAACTCATTCATAAGGGGTGAGCAACTTTCTTCCATAGTTAATCACCAAGATAATTGATAAGTTCCTTATATTGTTTATCTGAAGCCCCTGATGTTATGCGTTTTTTATTGTACTTCAGTGCTTTATTTGTCCATTCATGTGTTGAGAAGCCGCTTACCATTGATAATTCATGTTCGAAATCCCTGGTTGCATCATCATATCCCTTGTATCTGTGTAACATTTCATGTATGAGGACACCCGTTGCTTCATGTGAGTTATTTAACGTCTGTTGATGTAAGTAAATATCTTCTCCGCGTACCATCCCTCTGAGTGTTTCAACCCCGCCGACTGACCGTTCTTTGCATCCTTCAAATGATTCCGCGACATGGACTTTATTGAGTGCTGTGTAGGGGTCATCTAACTTGTATTTTTCTTTCAGAAGTGCCGCTGTGTTGAATCTTGCTCGGAAGAAAACTTTTCTTTCCTCTGGTGAAATATCTTTCAATTCAATGACAGTTGGCCTTCCCTCTGAACCGGGCACGTTCCTTGAATTTGGCAGGTTAAGGTGTCTCAACAGATGGTTTCCATTGTCCCCCCAGTCAACAAGTTTATAGCCCATGTTTTCTACATTGCTGTCAGCCCATTTCACACCGCTTTTTATCGCTACTTTCGGGCCATATTTCGCGGTAAGAAATGCTCTGAGAAGTGTCGTCCAGTCGCCCACGACATCATTATCGGGGTATAGATATTGGTTGATGTCATCATATTTCTCTGATGTCCGGTCATCATATGATTGGAATATTTTTGTTATCAGTTCGCCTTCTGAGGCTGAAAGTGAATTTATTAGTTCTTCCATGTGTTCCTGTGCTGTTGTCTCACTTACAATGTCTCTGTCTCTGTTCAGAAGTTCTTCATTTTTATCTATGAAATTATATGAGAAGAAATGTTGCATGGATTTTGCTTCTCTGCCAGTTATAATTAAATCACGGACTACTATTCTTTTCTTGTCATCATTGAATTCCAAGATACTTCCGATGTCTTCTTTAGTGTGGATTGTTTTATATTCTCCCTCTCTGTTGAAAAGGAACAAGCGTTTTGCTTTCTCCATTACTTCTGGTGGAACGCCAATGAATGTGAGTTTTGTGCCGTATGTGCGGTCATTTTCTTTGAAATATGCATGTAATGTTTCAGTTTCAAAATCAGTATCGTATTTTAATTCAGGGTAGTAGGTTTTTCCAATTGCTTCTATCCGCACTGGTATGCCCATTCTTGCGAATACAAGGCTGCCAAGGGTTATTCCCTCTCCGAAAACACCAATTGTTTTCTTTCCTTTTTGTACCTCATGGGTACCAAGGATGAGTAAATGTTTCAGCATCAACACTCTATCTGTATCGTATTCTATGACCATGTTACCATCTTCATCTTCATAGAACCGTGTGTCTCCTGTCATACTTGTTACATCATGTGCATTTGCTATCCATTCTCGTAAAGCCTCAAATATAGTCCATTTAGATTGATACGATTTATCAACACCGGATTCCTTCAGTTTTACTCCTTGTAATGGCTTCCCGGCTTTTGTTTTATATTCGGAACTAAAATCATTCTTTGCTTTTTCAAAAATATAATACAGGTCTACATCGTATTTTATATCTGGTCCTACCTCTCTTGCTGTTCTCAAATCCTCAGACATTCTTTCTTTTTCAGATTTGGTTAAAACATTTGATGCAATCTTTAAACTGAATGGATGCAAATTTGAATCTGAACTGGATACCTCAATGTTTCTTGCCCACAACAACGGGTTTAAATTATTGAGTTTAACATCATCAGTAACACCATGCGGGCCGACAAACGTGTCAATTTCCTCATGTTTTTTTATTACAATAAGTTCTCCTTTATCGGACACTCTCAATGTATGGTCATCACCGCAACGCATAACAGAATCCTTTTCATTGAAATTACATGTTGCGCTCACCGTCAAGCCCACAAAACTATGACCAATCGCTAAACCTTCAGGATACTGCGAAAGAATCTCACGGGTACTGTAATTTATTTCATCTAATTTACAGTCCCAAGGTTTCTCCAACTCTTTATTGAATTTACAGGATAAGTAAGTGTAGACCATTGAATATAAAAATACAATTGAGCATAATAAATATTTCGACACCAGATGGATACTTAGAATCTCTCCTCATCACCATTGGTTTACTGTCTTAAACCATCTAACAAATCTGTAGCGTAGGTTTCATCCCAACCAACGATACACTTTTTGGTTTCCTTCCCATTCTCTCCATCTCGTATGATGCAGGTTTGCGGGATAACTTGCCCGGCAGCACCATCTTTTATTATTTGAACAGGGACACCAAAACTATCGGCGATTGGCTTCAACTGTTGCAAAGCAATTTCACAGGGGGGGCATCCATCTGTTGAATAAAATTCGATTCTTTTTGCTTTAATCACAAATCATCTCCCCATTGGGACCACGATGGCATTTATGACCTTTCACGATAGGTTTTTCCTGTTCAAAATTCTTTATAGGCTGTTTCCTATCTCGTTTATCCATCGTATCTGAATTTATCATATTGTATAAAAAGTTTGGTATTCGCTAAAAAAACCATGCACTAACTAACATTCCAACAAAGAACAGCACAGTGCCGCTCATTATTGCGCCGGCTAAAAATCCCCTTGTAATTTCCTTCATTTTTCACCCCCTTAACAAACCAACATACGTTTCATGAACTTGAACATCTTATCTGTCTGTTTTTTCATATCATTCTCATTGATGTTGTTCGTGTGCATAAAATCATGTAGGTTGTAATCATATCGCAACGGGCATCCTTTACTTACATGAGTTGCATAGCATGAGCCACCGCATATCTCCTTGTTCTTACACCCGTTACATTCCGGTGGCAACGATTTGTTATTCTCAACGAAATTTGAGATATTCCTTTCAACTAACGTCAGGTCATCACCGATTTTGCCAAGGTGATAATCCAAGTCCATGTTACATGGAGTTATTTTTTTATTGAATAAGAAGTTAATCCGTTCTGTCGCCGCTTTACATCGCCCTCTTTTTCCGATGTACTGCATGAAATTTGGTAAGGCAAGTATCCAACCGTGATTCACTACTTGTTCGAATAACTGCTGTGTCATTCGTTCAGGTAATGCCGGTTTGTCAACACGCGGGAATAAAACAAGTGGAACATCGCCGTTGAATTCTTTTAAAAACTGGAGGTTTCCTTCCCAGTAACTGACCCTGAAATACCGTTCAATTCCTTCTGCTTTTAGTAAATCCGCAGCTACCATTGCATCTTCCCATACATGGTCGCCACGAAGATAATTTGTCTCCATTTTCCCTATCTCTACTGAGACTTGGACGCCAGTAGCACCCTTCAGTGTGCCCACCGTATCTTCATTAATTAACGTGGCATTCGTTGAGAGCGTCACTGATGGGAATAACTCTATGCACTCCCTTAGATACGGATACATCATTGGTTCTCCGCCTAAGAAAGTCGTGCGTTTATTTTGGATGTTATCTTTAATCCAGAAGATGTCATCGGGTGTGAGTTCATTATTCCCATCTGGTTTGTAACAGTGCTTGCATTTTAAATTGCATCGTGAAGTCAAATAGATGGTCAATTCGTCCTTTTTTAACATTGTTCACCTTCGTATCATTTTCGTGATAGTAATACTTTTCCATTTTAAATAACTAATAGTTATTTTAAACCCAAAACTTTAAAAGTTGGGAATGATTAACAAAATGGAAAGATGTGAGGAGTTGAGCATTTTTGGATGCACATGGTAGAATCATAAAAATCGTTGAAATAAAATCAAGAGAACGGATTGCTCTTCCTCAAGAAGCGAGAGAAAAATTAAATGTAAGTGAAGGGGAATATATTGCTTTTCTTGATGAATCACCGGGTATACGGGTTGTAAAAGTTAAACTTGATTTGAAGGAGAATGGAAAATGAGGCTTGAAGCACTTTTAGTCCAATCAAAAAAAGTTCTCACTGAATTCCGCATGTCGCCGTTCAAACTTTACATGCGTGCTAATAGTTATGACCCCATCGGCATCATGACAAAAAAGGTTCATAAATACGATTCAGGCTGGGGGCAGATGCGGATTTGGGCAGTTGGCATCACCTTCGATGAGGGTGGGAAGGCCAAACGCTTTGAAGAGCCATTGGACCGAAAAAATCGGCGCACAGGAGAACTTGAGGACATAATTCAAATGGAAAACCAAATGATATTGATTACAGCACGTACAAGTGAAGACCTTGATGACGACAATGACGAAAACTTCCAGTACCTCATGCCTCCGCATCAGGCGAACCGTGTAAAAGATGCGATGGACCGGATATCAGAACGTGACCGCATCATCAACGACCTTGAGAAAAAAGTCGGTGAAATCAGCCAATTGCGTGACTATTACCAAAGAGAGGCAGAATCATCAGGTAGTGAGATACGGATGCTGAAGGCAAAAGTCGGTCATATCTCCGAAAGACTTTCTGATTCAGAGCAACAAGCGTACCATTACAGAACATTGGTGAAAGAAGACCACTCTTCATCTCTTGAGCATGAAGGCTTCATGGATGAAAAGATGAATACCGCACGCCAACGTGGTACATTTGAAGGGAAAGACAGTGCTGACGTCATCCTTGAGGCCGCTAAGAGGCAGAAAGGGGCGCAACAGCAGATGACCGGGCTTGGTGTTGGCACGATGTCTCCTGAGTTCGCAACAAAATCTGATGTTGCGAACATGGAACGCAGGATACAGGAGACCATCAGAAATGCTCTTTCGACAAAACAAAAGCCTGTGTTCCCTGAAGAGCCAAAATCGGAATCACCGCCAAGGTCTGATGAAATCCTGAAGATGCCAAAGAAGGAATAACATGGTCAGCACCAATCTTCAAGCACGGAGTGATATCAAGAGGGCCTTAGCATGGCTTTGGTATTACATCCAAACTGAAGATTATGGTAGTGCAAAGAACGCATCAGATAATCTTAGAGACACTTTGTTGAAATATTATATCACCCGGGGCATTTCAGCAAATCATTTTTATGATTTGTTCGAAGAATTGAACTATGACATCCTTTATTCGACAAATAATTATTTCAAAAAACAGATTATTTTCGACCAGGTTCTAAAGATAGTCAATGAAATCAGAACATCGACAAAAGACCCGCTTATGCGTTTACAGGAGATTTATGATGACATACGTCATCTGTACACGAACATCGACAAATACAATGTCGCTGAACTCATCGACTGTTTTGATGAAGTGAACGCACTAAAATCTGAGATGGAGAAAATCGGCGGTGCCGTCTACAATTATTATACGCTTATGATGGAGAAACTCGGAATCTGTGAGAGTTCAATGCTACGTGTGAATCAAACACGGTTGACCGATTCCTTATTTTCACAATTAGAGGTCACATTCGGAGAGTTTTTCAAATCAGTCCATAAAGTCCTTACACCACCTGTCCGGCTTACGCTACCAAAAGGGGAACTATTCGACCAAGCCGCCCGTGGTGTGCCAATAGGTGAGTTGGCAGAGGCGACAGGTCATCCAGAGGATGAACTTCGCATGATGTTGCAAGCAGAACAAATGGCACGTGCCCAAAAAGAAGCAGAAGCGGAAAAAACAGATGATGCGGAGGATGAAACTTTTGGTACATGAGAAAAGCATCACTATCACTATGTTCATCGAATCCCATTGTCCTTATTGCAGGTATGTCGAACATTCCGTTCTTCATGATTTGCAGGCACGTAGAATTGAATTGAATGCGAAATTAATGAGGCAGGGACATTTGCCCATGCCGCCAATAGAAATCAATCTTGTGGATGTACAAGCGAACAAGGGCTGCAAAGAGATGCAATGGTTTGACGTATATTCAGAGAAAATCGGTGGGGCGTACACTCCTGCAATAAAAATAGAGGGAAGCCAAAAGGTATTTTATATGTGGGGTAAGGATAAAAAAGAACAACTTGAAGAAAAAGAAATAGGCGGCACTCAGAAGCTAAGGGCGGACATTATCATGGAAATCCAGGATGTTCTCTCAAAAGTCGATAAAAAAGGATTACTCTACGACAAAGACCTCTACAACCATAAAAGACACATGGTAAGGCCAGTACCACACGTCATCAACACCCCGTTTGGTGGTTTTAGAAGTTTCCGTGATTAGGTGTTAAAAAATGCCACGACGATATTTCGTAACAAACAGACCCGGATGCGATTTGGTGCATGCCATTGAGAACCCAAGTTATGATTTCAGCAGAATACTTGAGGTGGATGGTGACGGGACTATTCTTTGCGAACTTCCGTATCTTCCAGACACCGATTACATGTACAATCCAGAACCAGACCCAGAATATCAGCGTCCGCAGAAAGTCGTGACATTGGAAGGTGAAGTCCAGATACCGACATATGTCCCTGAAGGAAAACTCACCACCGGGGAAAACCCATTCATCCAACTCATCTATCGTTATTGTAAAAAACAGATTGGCGGTTCAACTCAAGAAGACATCATCAGACACATGCTACGCGAAAAGAAATTCCTCCCTGACGGGAAACAGAGCGTCAAACGAATAAATAATTACATCAAAATCATGTATGACGGAAAAATGAAAGGTTTGCTGGTAATACAAGATGCAAAATACCAACCGGGTCTACCCTTAAAAACAGGGAAACAACTTGTGGACATCCAATCAGGATATGACCCTTACGAATACCAGATGATACGTTACATAGAAAACAAAAACCTTGTGAACAGAGATGAACTTCATCGGCTAATATCGAACAGACTTCAATGGGCAAGAAACAGTTCAACCGTGGAACATTATATCAATAAACTTCAAAAAGAAAAATGCATCAAACGTGCATATGGCAACTGGTACCAGTTTCTTGATTATCCTCCTATTAACCTCTGATGACTATCGCCACAGATACAGGTGCGTAAACCCCTTGAGCCAATACATTGTTGGCAGTAGGTTTCCACATTTCGCACCTAAAGTGGAAACGATGCTTATTGAGGGATGAGATGCAAGTAGACATGTTCGTTGTTTTCCCAGACAGCACCTGGACGATAGCAAAAGTCGATATACCAGATGACACGCCGAAAGAAAAGATTGAAGAAGTCGCAAATAAAATCCTTTTAGATGATTTTGAAAAAAAGGGAATAAAGGTTGAATTTATCAGCATAAAAAAACCAAATGAAAATAAAAAAATGAAGCCAATGTTGTTCCCGATAGATGTTTCTGAGGTGACAAAATTAGGGCAACATGCGATACGGTATCTCACCCTCATCGTCATGGTCTATGTTTTTGGCACAATGCTTTTTCTTATTTATACGAAAAAAGGGGAATTCATAGACCAGATATTCACATGGAGTGTCGTAGGTTTCTGGTCTTTTTTCTTCGGGTATTTCGGGACAATAGTGGCACAAGAAGTTCTTGAGACCGTCATCAAGAGAAAGAAATAAATCCTTGAACATGATTACCATTCTTGAGGAAAAGGAGTATGGAATTAAGCGAGGAATTTGAAAAAGGTTTCAGAAAGATGTTTCTCACAGAAGGAATATCCGAATAGATATATATTCATACTTTTAATATTTCAATACATTTAAATAGCAATATATTATTACCTATTTTCTATGTCAAAAGAAAAAGCAGATATACTGGCTTTAACCGGCTTGCGACATTATGAGGCGAAAACCCTCTTATATCTTTTCAATCATGGTAAAGCATACAGCCGTGACATCGAAAGGGAGATGGATTTACGGCAACCCGAAGTGAGTTCTGCCATGTCTGATTTCATTAAAAAAGGGTGGGTTGGTAAAAAACCCATTGATGCACAAGGGAAAGGCAGACCGACGATACTTTACACACTAAAAAAAGAAAAAACAATAATCATCATGGAGTTGAAAGAGAAGATTGAGAAGGATATGAAACAAAAAACAGAACTCTACCGGGAGTTAGATACTTTATAGGAGGAAAAATCTATGGCGTTAGGAAGGAAAGAAAAAAAGAAAATGCAATTTGCAGAGGAACACATTGAAAACGAGGTTGACACAAAAGAACTTGTCTACAACATGGATGATGTAAGAAACGCAGTCCGCATCTGCCTTGATTTCGGGAAAGAGAACAACGTAGAACTCATCAACCCGAAAGGTAAAGCAGTTGTCGCAGACATGTACCGGAAATACGAGGCACAGAACAAGGTCATACGTGTCGTTGATGAACGCATCGAAAAAAGACTTGCACCGATTGAACGGAAACAAGACCAGATAATGAATTTTCTTCAAAACATGGCCGATAAAAAAGAAACACCTGCTGAAACACCAGTGGTAGAACCACGGAAGGAACAGCGAAGACGGCAGATTCAAGAACCACAACAGAACCTTGCAGAACAAACAACATAAGCAGAATGAAGAAGTTGAAACATTCGGATTGGGTGGCCTTGGCAGGCTTTGCCCTCTTCCTGAACGTATTGACGCTCTGGTGCATCGACATATCAGTATCAGCCCTGGTCAACCAGGCAATCATCCAAACGTATCTTGCACTTGGAAACACCGGGATACCAATACCAATGGGCGGGCTTGTCAACGGAATCTTCAAGGCAGACCCGACCCTCACTTACCACATCGGTCTTTATCTCAATGGGGGCATGAGTTTTTTCATGTTCCTTATAATAATCCACAGGGTAATGAAAGATGAAAAAGAATAGAGAGGAAAGGCATATGAGAAAAAACAAAGGAGTATCGGCAGTAATAGGCGTAATATTGATGGTAGCAATCACCGTGGCGATTGCAGCAACAGTCTATTGGTATGTGTCTCAGTTCCAAATAACACCAACAGACGCTGAAAAAACAATAGAGTATGCACAGCATATAAACTGGACGAAATACGACAACAGCACACTGAAACTCATCATAGATTTCCAATCTATCAAAGACAACAATAATCTGCTACATACCTATCGTGAAAACTGGTATTCCATACCTGGATTGATGCAATCATCAATAGGGCCATGGGATGACAGAAACGTCCAATGTTATTTCAACATGGGAAACAACAGTTCGCACATCCAGTGATGTGGGGTAAATATGCTGGAAGATGGGCGGGTCGATGGGCGATTAAAAGACAGGAAAAAACCAACAGACCATCGCCAAGGACAATTAGTGAAACTCGTTGACTGTATACAGCGATTGACGGCGATACAGCACGAAGACAACTTCTGGATTTTCAAAGAGAAAGGTATTTTTGACCAGTTTGACGAGGGTCACATGAACCCAAAATATGCGGATGAAATTCAGGACATCATGCGTGAACTTCTGTTTTTTGACACCACTGAAATAGGAGACCTTTACCTGACATCCGGTGGAAGGGTTGTTCTTGATAAAGGGTGCGGAGAATATTTCAACGAAACCGATACAGTCATCTACACAAGAAACGAAATAACAAAAGGGATACCATACGATGTATTTATAAAAAAAATACAAAGCCTTAAAAATAAATAAATGCTACCCGGTGAACCAATGACGCAAACCTGCCCAATATGCGGAAAAGAGATGACTGTAGAGCCATGCCTGGCATGTCAAAAGACGATACACAAAAGAATGAATATAAACTGCATAATTGAATGCGGCCCAAATGGTCTTTCCAGACAAGATGGCGCATTTCTGATTGACCAATTCACGAAACTTTTCCTTTCACGCGGCATCGCACCAATCGACATTGACTTCCTTGAACCATATGTATGGATGGATGTCGATGTGTCAAAAGACGATATAAAAAAACTACAAGAAAAAGGTATCCTGCAACAATAGAAAACATTAAAATCACGTAAGGCATACAGAAGTTTGCGGAAACCTTGGAAGGATTAATCACGATTCCTTGACACGGATAGGAGTGGGTTTGATAGAACCTTCACCCCCCGATGCTGATACCAGAGACAAGGTCGTAACGGACTACCCGAAAACCATCTCTGGTGGAGTCGGGGGGCTAATCTATCACTAATCGGAGATTTATGGACGATACTTGTGGGACGTGCAGGCATTTTCACCATGACAACTGGTGGACGACACATGAGTCGAAAGAGGAATGTGCTGACGCTGAAAAAGAAAAGATAGGCGAATGTCACCGTCATGCCCCACAGATAGTTGTTGTTCAAGAGCGTGTCATTCGCGGTGCTTTCCCTGAAACCAGGGAGAAAAACTGGTGTGGAGAGCATCAGCCAAGGTGAATTATGTTGCGACTTCGTGATGTCTTTATCGTTACTTTTTTGACTATATTAACTGGAACAGGTTTATTGGTATGTATTCTTTCTTGTCGTTGTATTTAAGTATATAGAATCTGTTTTGGAATTATAACATTATTAGGGTGATTGCCACATGCTGAGATTAAGAAAGAAGATAGTAGCCAGTTTTATAGTGATTTTATTTTTAGTATCAAGTCTTCCTTTTTTTACTTTCAATGCCAGTGCTGCTTCTGTGCCAACAGTCACTACTAACACTATAACGGGCCAAGGAATAACAAATGCCACACTACAAGGAACACTGTTAGATGATGGCGCATCCAGAGTGCTATATGAACGAGATAATGGTGCGGGTAGCGGAACAGTCTCAATATGGGGCGTAAATTGGATTTCCGAGGCATTCAAGGTTGGAACCACAAGCACAAATGTAAATCATTATACTACCGGAGTTAGATTACTTTTAGCGAGAAGCGGCAGTCCGGGTACAGTGACCGTCAGCATCAGGGCGACAACGGGTGGTTATCCAACAGGAACTGACATTGTATCTGGAACAACAGATGGCAACACACTTACAACAAATGGAGCAGGTGAATGGCGGTTCATTAATTTTACGAGCAATGCGTTTCTATCGGCAAGTACTCAATATGCGATTATTGTGAGAGCGCCATCTGGGACAGGTGGTAATTATCTGCGGTGGGTAAACGACTATCCGACTTCTTATTTAGGTGGTCATGAATGGGATAGTGGCGATAGCGGTGTAACCTGGGGTGACGCGGGTAGTACTTACGGATTGATATTTGAAGAATACGGGCTTACCGTTAGTGTAGGCTCTACCGTTGGTTTTGACTACGGGCGTAACACATCATATGGAACCGAAGTATATTCACTTCCAACATATGTTTATGCCGCTGGCGGTACAACAAACACAGTGCAGCAATACTTGGAAGCAACCATGGCGTATAAGACACAAACAGCATCCTATGGTGGTAACATTTTTAGTGTTATTGAAGATGGAACGTGTATATATGCCGGTGGAGCATCAAACCAAACGATTAAACAATACTGGAAATCAGATATGACTCTGAGAAAATTCTCAGCATCCTATGGAGGTACAATAAATTCTCTTGCTCAAGATGATACTTTTGTTTATGCTGGCGGTGTAACAAATCAATCGGTTAAGCAGTATTGGAAATCGAATATGACTCTCAAAGCATTTACAGCAAATTTAGGTTCCACTATTTATGGTGTCTTAGCGGATGGAACATATGTCTATGTCACAGTTGGAAACTATGTGCGTCAGTATTGGTCGTCCAACATGACTTATAGAAAAACGACACCAACTTTTGGGAACATCATCTATGCTATAACCCAAGATGCAACATACATCTACGCGGGTGGAAGTGGCACCGGTCTTATTAGAAAATATCTGAAAAGCGATATGTCATATGTGACTGGGACAATTTTAAACAATGGTGAAATCCCTCTTGCTCTCACCAATGATGCAACCTATGTTTATGATGGAGGAAATAGTGGAACTGGTGTTTACAAATACTGGAAATCAAACCTTAGTTACATAGGAAAGACAGCATCCTATGGTGGAGCAATAAATGCTGTCACTCAAGACGATATTTATGTTTACTGCGGAGGTGGTTCAAATACCGTTCGTCAATACTGGAAGAGCAACCTGACTCTCAAAGCAACATCTCCGTCCTACGGAGGTACTATTCAGGCTCTTTCTACATCAAATGTGTACATTTCCGGCAACACTTTTTCTTTCAACGTACTTGGCTTGCAATCAAATACAACGTATCACTACAGGGCTTTTGCTAACAACAGTGCAGGCATTGGAACTGGTGCAGATAAAAATTTCACCACTAAATATGATTATCCTCTTATAACAACTAATCCTGCCACCGGTGTTAAAAACAGAAATACGACTCTGAATGGAACATTGACAAACAATAAAGGTCTCCCATGTAACATTGATTTTCAATACGGTCCAACAACAGCATATGGGACAAACGTAGGGGCTTTTACAAAATTAACCGACCCTGCATCACTAACGACGGGTGGGTCTGCGTATGGTGTATCCTTCTCTAATGATACCACTTACTTAGCCTATGGGCTAACCACAACTCCTTTTATAGCCATCTACAAACGTAGCGGTGACACGTTCACGAAACTCTCCAACCCCGCATCATTACCATCAGGTAACGTATATGATGTCGCCTGGTCAACCAATGGAACATATCTTGCTCTGGCAGTACAAACCAGTCCTTACATAACAATTTATCAACGTAGCGGTGACACGTTCACGAAACTCTCCAATCCTGCAACATTACCAACTGGAGCAGCATATGGCGTATCATTTTCTACGGATGGGACATACCTAACTGTAGCACACACCACAAGTCCTTATATTACGATTTATAAATATGGGTCGGTAAATCATACGTATTATAAATTGGCTAACCCTGCATCATTGCCCGCTTCAACAGGTTATGATTGTGCATGGTCAGCAGATGGAACATACCTTGCAGTCGGACATGTGAACAACCCGTATGTCACCATCTATTCTCGTAGTGGCGATGTTTTCACAAAAGTGACTAACCCAACTACATTACCGACGGGCAACGGAAGGGGCGTAGGATTTTCTCAAGATGGCACATATCTTGCTGTCGCTCATGAGACAAGCCCGTATGTGTCAATCTATAAAATAAGCGCAGGTGTGTTCACAAAATTAACAAACCCATTAACTTTACCACCAACTACATCCTATGGTGTCGCCTGGTCAAACGATGGAAAGTATTTATCACTCTCAAGTGGGTCAACACCATTTATCATTAACTATGTGCGAAATGGTGATGTATTTATTCAATTATCAAATCCAGATACAGTTCCAACTGGATATGGTTGGGTTGACTGGTCAAACGATGGAACCTACTTAACACAAACAAGTTCTGTTACTCCATATGTACAAGTTTATAAACCGGTTTCAACGAAAACAACCGGGCAATCTGTTTCGATAAATGCATATGGTTTTACACCAGCGACACTGTATCATTTCCGTGCAAGGGCGATTAATACAGAATTCACGGCAGGGTATGGGCTTGATTCAACATTTACAACATTACCCGATGCACCATCCAGTCTCGCAATCACAAGTGGTTCATCTGTTGATTATTCAAGTGGCTATTATATCACATGGTCGCATGGGACTGGATATAGTTATAGCGTCGTCAGATATTCAACAACATCTTATCCTGCGACGCCAACAGACGGGACATTACTCTATAATGGCAGCAATGCTTATTTCTTCCATAATTCATTGGCTACAGGAACAACATATTATTATTCCATTTGGGAATGGTCTAATGTGGCAGGTTCAGGGTATTCTCCTACACCTGCTCAAATCAGTAAAGAATATGTTGGTGTCGGCATACCAAATTGTGATACTAAAGATAAAATGGTTTTCAACCCAGCATCGACCAATACAAATGATGTAGCAAACTTCAATTCAACTTATTTCATTGTAGCGTATATTGATGCTGGGAATAGCAATTACCCCACCGTCCGAGTTGGTATGCGTAGTGGCACTTCTGTCATATGGAAAACATCTGAAACAGTTGTTCAATCGTATGCAGGTAGCGGTAGTTACCAACAGATTGCAGCATTGAATTCAACGGATTTCGTTGTAATACTCTGTAATAGCTCGGGTGGTTATCCTTGGGTACGAGCAGGTCGTTTCACTGGCTCTGCTATATCTTGGCTTACACCAAGGGCTAATGTTTATGCCGGTCAGATAGTATACCCGGCTGTCACAGGTTTCAATTCAACTGATTTTGCTGTATCATATGAGCCATATGCTTCACCATGGCAGACATGGGTGCGAACAGGTCGTGTCACTGGTGCAACGATAACTTGGACGACTGCTGCTCAAGGTCTCGGCTCAAACTGTGAGTTTGCATCACTTTGTGCATTGTCATCTACAAGGCTTGTTATTGCGTATAAAAGCGATGAACAATTGAGTTTGGGGACGGGTTGTGCAAGGATTTGCACGTATACCGGCTCAGTTCTGACGGTTGGCGCAAGGTATATCTTTCAGGGAAGTGCCATTGGCCGTTATGTTAACAGTGAAGAAGTGAGAGTTTTTAACTCCACTGATTTTATTATTATTTATCAGAGTAACACAAATACGGGGGGGTCATATTATGGTGCGTCAGTAGTCGGTAGAAGCCCATCTGGGACTACTATCTCTTGGCTTTCATCACCAACAATATTCCATTCTCAAGACACATATTATACCCGTGCTGTATCAGTATTTCCAGGGACGACATATTGCCTTGTTGTATACAGAGATGGGCAGTCTGGTCTCGGTGGTCGTCTAACAAACATGCTTTTACATTATAATACCACCACTGCTGTCGTCAGCAATACCGGTGAATACATCTGGCAGACAACAAGCACAAGCCCATATCTAACTGCTGATGCGTTTGATTCAAATTATTACGTGTTAAGTTACACAGATGAGACAAACAGTAGTTACGGGACAACCCTCATCGGCAGATGGAATGCTCCCGCCATTTTAAATCCAAGTCCAGCAACCGCTGCAATTAAACTCCTTGTATCTCCAATGTGTAGCGTGAAAGTAGATGATGCGAATGCGGATACGATGATAATTTCTTTTGCTGAAAACACCACTGGGTCATGGGTCATACGGCAGACAAAAACTGGTATAGTAAGTGGTGTCACTTCCTACTGGAATTATACTCAAGCATCAAAAATAAATAAAAAATACTGGTGGCGTGTCTATGCGAATGACGGGACATATAATGTTTCCCTCACATTCTCTTTATCAACAGTGGATTTGGATTTAACACATATGATTAACCCAACGGTATATCCATCCAACTATGGGGATGGTATAGCATGGTCACCTGATGGCACTTACTTGGCAGAAGCATATGGCCCAACAAGCCCCTATGCTATAATCTATAAAAAAAGCGGTGACATGCTCTCACAAATCGCTTCCCCCTCCGGGATAGCAGATGTCGCGTATGGTGCTGCATGGTCATCTGATGGAAATTATTTGGCAATCGGGAACCAAGCATCTCCTTACATAAATATTTACAAGCGTTCCTATGACACATTTACAAGATTAAACAATCCGGTGTCATTACCTGGGCAAGCAGTACAAAGTGTTTCATGGTATGGTAATACTTATCTTGCTCTTGGCTGTCGTGGTAACACTGTTTGTGTCTATAAACGCACCGCGTATGATGAATTCATTAAACTTAGTATTCCAACACAACCTACGGGTGATGTATACGGCTGTGCTTTTTCATCTGACGGAACATATCTGGCAATATCCTATTTAGCAAGCCCCTACGTGATGATTTACAAACGAGATGGGGACACATTCACGAAACTTGCAGACCCAACCGGGGGATTTCCTGCTGGAACAGCATATGGTGTATCATGGTCAACTGATACGACATATCTTGCATTTGCACATAACGGTGCCCCATATGTGACCATCTACAAGCGCAATGGAGATGCGTTCGCAAAACTGCCAAACCCCGCATCATTACCATCAACGAATTGCCGGAGTGTATGTTTCTCGTACGATGGCACATATTTATCACTGGGTCTTACTTCCACTCCTTATATCACTACATACAAACGGTCAGGTGATACATTCACAATCCAATCAAACCCATCAGTTCTACCGGCAGGAAACGTGTATGGTATCTCCTGGTCAACTGATGGCACGTATACTGCATTGGCAGTATACAGTTATCCATACATCATGCTTTACAAACGGAGTGCAGATGTATTCACTGCGATACTAAACCCCTTATCAATACCGCAATCAGCAGTACCCTATGGAATAGCATGGTCAAACAGCACCACTTACCTTGCAATCGCGGATAACAACAATCCATACGTCCACATCTATAAAAAAACAGGAGATACATTAACTAAATTACCGAACCCGGGGACAATTCCAACAGGTACTGGTTGGAGTGTCGCATGGGGATATAATGACAGATATCTGGAAGTTGTTCATTCAACATCACCATATGTTACTATATACAACAGGACCGGTGACACGTTCACGAAACTCCCAAACCCCGCGACCCTGCCACCCCAAGCAGGAAGGGGTGGGGCATCATTCTCACCTGATGGCACATACATGACTGTAGGCATGACGGCTTCCCCCTGGCTATGTATATACAAACGTGGTGCCACCAATTGGACATACTATAAACTACCGAACCCAGGCACACTTCCAACAGGTCAAGCCTATGGTTGCGCATGGTCAACTAACGGTACATATCTTGCAGTGGCACATGCCACAAGCCCCTATATCACCATGTATAAACGCGCTGGTGATGTGTTCACATGGCTTGGTGCCCTCCCAAACGGTCCTTCACAGGCACAAATGTCAGTTGGCTGGTCAAGTGATGGGAATTATGTAACATTCGGTGGTCAAATAACTCCTTATGTCTGGACCTATAAACGCACTGGCGACACCTTCACAAAATTAACAACACCGGCACCAGCAGGCTCAAATGCCGTATATGGTGTTTCTTGGATGAACAGCACCTATTTTGCGATAGCCGCATCAAACCAACCTGAACTGTATAAGAGAACCGGTGACACGCTCACAAGATTAAATCTAAATGATAATAAAATATATGGTTCGGGTGGATATTTATACGGTGGCTGCTCATGGGCTACTGGGGGAAAATACCTTGCGGTAGCAAATAGTTACGCTCCATTTTTCACAGTCTACAACGTGACTTATCCTCAAATCCTTATTCCAAAGATAAATCTTACATCACCTCAGAACAACAGCCTTTTAGACCGTAAAACCTATGCAAATTTGATAGCGAACATCAGTGGTTTCGACATACCGATAAATGTTAAATTCTACAACGCATCCAACAACGCACTTCTGTATCAATATACTGCTGTCGGACTTGGAACATATTCTTACAATTGGACGAACCTACCTGCCGGCATCAAAAGATACTGGTATGTCATCGTCAATGGAACAACCGCTAATCTAAAAAGTTCAACATGGAATTTCATACCAGACAATGAGCCAAGGGTGAAGAATTTCAGGATAGAGACCATAAACGATAAAAACATCACAGTCTCCTGGGACAACGAACCAGACATGGCATGGATATCTTTGAAGATAGGGTCAACATTCATGGAGGTACGAAAAATCCTTGGTTTCGCACAATCATGGTTCGTTTCCAATCTCTTTGAAAACAGTCAATATAATCTGCAATGGCAACTCGGGGATAATAAAACAGCCATGAGTGATTACAATGATTTCAATTTCAGGACTCATGGATGGAAACCAGATATTACAAACTTTACTTACAGGAAATTGATTGTAATAAATCACACTGCGGTGGGTAGCGATAAAGATGGATATTCTTTTAATCTAACACTTACTGACAGTAACTTCAGATACAGTAGCGGGCCGAATTGGTGGAATCCTACATACCCTGCTTTCCTGCACCTTAACCTCACATCTCATAACGACATCCGTTTTGCCAACTACTACAATATGAAATTCCTACCATGGAACATCACCTATTGGAATGTGCCTGGGGCTGGCGGTATCTCCACACAAGTTCTCCCCAATGAATCATATTGGACCGGGGCTTTCATTAATGGTTCTTGGGCACATGATAATGATTGGTATTCCCATACGACACCCGTTCCATATGGTGTCCTTTACTATAATTACACGATACCAACTGGTGCAAAAACAACGAGTAAATTCAGGTCTTATCAGGGTGACTGGATATATGATGTGACATTACCAACTGGTTGTTACGGAGGAAGCAAACTACGATTCAAATCAATCTGCGATTATGATGTTCCATATATCGGGACATACTGCTGGAACTATTCAAGTAGCAATTGGGTACTCATTGGTAATACAACAGCCCGTTATTTCTATGAAACCCAGATGGGTTGGGAGTTTTCAGCAACAGTGAGAATAAAGGTAACACCTGAGCATTTCAATGATGCAACAGCAACAAACACCCCTGGTATAGATGGTGACTATGACACGAAATTCTGGATGTATTACGGGAACCCGACCACGATAACAAACAATCAATCGACTATAACAAATCCAGTTTACACCAGTGCATTCACATCTCAAGTAGATGAAGAAGAATTTGAGTTAACCCCGCCGATAATCAGTAACATCGTTGAATCGAACAAGACAGCAACGTCAATCAATATCACCTGGGTGACAGACCAGATTGCTGATGGTAGAATAAAGTATGCGACAAATCCCTGGTTTTTCGGCAGCCATTGGACGTACCGTCTTTTAAATCAGTCTGAAGAATTCGACCATCTGTACGGAAATGGGAGCAACCTGGTGAAACTACTGGTGTATTCCCCTCAATATATCTCCACCATCAGCGTGGTTTGCAGCAACCCTGCCTATAACAGCAAATACAGTGTTAATTCATCAACCGGTGAGCATCCTGTGGAAGTGACATTCAAGAAATGCAATACTTCATCGTATCTAAACTGGACGATAACATATCGTTACAATAAGACCATCGACAGAGATACATATACACCTCAATTCATGCTCAATACTCTTCCAACAAACACTGTGTATTATTATCAATTATTGGCACACAGTTTAGGGGGAAATACGACATCAGATGGAACATTCACAATTGGAACTCCTCCACCACAAGCAACGGCAAAAATACAGAACTATGATGAGAACAGACCTGCTCACCAAGTAACAGTCTGGGGTAACCTTACCAACATGAATGGTCTCCCTTACGTCCACTGTTCTATACAATACTGGAATGAATCTTCAACTGATTTCAGCGAGACATCAATGACAAATATGACGTCAACAGGTTTATTCAACAAAACCATCAGCGTAAGTTACGGTCATATGTATTATTATCGTGTGAAAGCAGGCGATGGCACAGGATATAGCGACGTGTATTCTAACGAATTCATGCCGATACAAGAATTCTTCGCAGGTGATTATGTTGAAGATAATAACGATAATGGAAAGAACACTGATTTCAGAGAAAGGCAGTATCTGCCCCCGTACCCAAACGGTACGGTAAACCTCACCGCAAAAGCATATGAGCAGACAGGTTACTGGGAAGGCTCGTTGCAGACGGAGAACTGGATGTGGGTTGAAACCAATATCACCACAAAAGGAACGCTTACCCTGCATCTTTACACAAAACAATACGGTCATGTCGGAGACTATGTGCTTACCAACGATACTGACAGTTCCATGAGATACATAAAATTGACAAATCTAAATAGTTCATGGTATACCTTCTACATCACAGGAACGGGCGGTCAGATGGTCCTCAACTGGACGAAACCAAGTCTTATTCACCGGGCACATGAAAGTCGGGTCGATGAAAGCAAATATGTCTCATTCAACGCTGTGCCATCACCTGTGAGTTATACGTTGCTCTACATGGACACACAGGCCACAAATATCAGCGCGTATGAATGGGCACAGGCATCAAGGCTTGACCTTTACAGTGCAATGGGTGTCGAATACTTCGGTGGAGGATATGAGACAGGCGTATTGCCGAAGAATTCAGGCACTCCATATGACCGTGGTCAATTGTTCCGTGGTGGTGTCTGGAATGGTGAACCCAATGATACCGGCACTCTTGAGCCGACAATGAACAATAAGCCAATGGGTGCAAGCCGATTTTGCTTTGCTTTCACATCCTATGATTGGAATTTGTCGCAACTGCCATCGAACAACATCACGAACTATTATTACCGATACTGGGAAACAAACAGCCACTGGTCAACATATCTTGGCTACTACCAGGACAGACTGTTCGATTATAATTATCTCATGCAGTTCAAATATGATACAATAAGTTACACTCGTGACTGGAAACCAATAACGAACACAACGATTTACACGGAAAGAAAAGTAGACAACGTATCAGGTGATGTGTTCAACACGGGGGCTATAAACCAAAGCCTGCAAGTCGGATACAAGAACGGATTCAATTTCGACCCGAGTTATGATAACATCTGGAACTTTGGTTTCTATACTGATGGACGTTGGACAAACCAACAAATCGGTGCCCATCAACAAGGTTTTGTGATATTCAACCTGCCTGATAATGCAACATTACAGGGGATGGATAGTGATGGCGACGGGGTAAATGACTACAATGAACTCTTTGTCTATTACACCAACCCGAAATCAGCAAACACTGATGGGGATAATTTTACTGATGGCGCAGAGATAGCCGCAGGGACAGACCCGAACAACTACAAGGATGAACCACAGTCACCAATAATAACAATCACGCAACCAACCCTTAACCAGTATTTCTTCCACGCATCAAACGTAACACTGCTGACAACCATAACATCTGATTATGCGGTTCATTATAACATCTCAATCTGGAAAAACAGTGGACCATTCGTACACTTGGTTAAATCAGGATTGACCCCGGTGGGTGGAGACACAATAACCACATTTTGGAATTCAACTGGGGCACTACCAACCGAATATTATGTAGAAGTAAACGCGACAGACCCCTACAACCCAACAGTACACAGCACAAAAGCATTCTACATCACAGGAATAACCGTTTCCAATGCAAACCCATTGAATGAAGCAACAAGTCAACCATTGAATCTGAACTGGACAGTCCAGATAACAGAAGCCCAAGGACATACATTCAACTGGACAATATCATGTAACAACAGCCAAATATCCTCTGGAAACAATGAAGGAAACGGTACAAAGAAACTTACTTTAACAAATCTCAATAGAAACACCACTTACATCATCACAGTCACGGTCAACAGCCTGCTCTACAAATATTATTCATTCACAACAGCGTCAGAACCAGACTACATGCAGGTGTCTATATCACCCAATGCAACAAACTTCGGGGCAGTAACAATCGGCTCATCAGCGAAAACAACAGGTTACACTTTCAACATGACCAATTCAGGTATGTCATCTGACATAAGCATCAAATTCAATAATAGCGAAAACTGGACGGCATCCTTGTTCTCAGGGATAGGTCACAATAAATTCGCCATGAATTTCTCCAAAGACAACTGGGCAACTGAAACAAATATCGCACCGATTAGCGGGACGCTCCTTGCCGGTCTTCCATACAACGACCATGTATTATTCGACCTTAAAATAATAACACCAACAACCTCATCAACTCTCAGCACGCAACATTATACAATCACCTTTATCGTCACACCTTCATAGACGTTCTGTACAACAAAAATGCAAAAACAAAACTTTAATTACTGAATATCGTATTCTCTTTTATAGTAACGATTTATATTTCATAAAAATATTATGAAATATAGTTCGAAGGTGGAAATTATGGAAAATCCATTAGCCCGAAAAAAGTCAATACCGAACGAACAGATTTTAAATTTGAAGCAAATGGACGCGGCAACGTGCGCTTCTCTGAAAGGACAGATGAATGAGTACGGGGAATGTCTCGTTAAAATGAGAGAAAACCCAGACGACCCAGATACCGCGATACTTGAAGTCCTGAAATACAGGAAACCTGGTTCATCTCTATATAAAAACCCGCAAGAGTAAATTTATAGAGGATGAACATGAAGCGACTGCTCATACCATTTGTTTTACTTTTACTACTGGCGAATTCCGTAATGGTTGTTTCAGCAGCATCGCCAGCAATATCAACTCCTTTCCCTTCTGATGGAGCAACAAATGTTATACTGACAAGCGGGAAAATAAACCTCAGAGCAAACGTCACTGATGCTGATGGTGATTTAGCATACATCTCTTTTAACACAAATAAATCCGGCACCTGGGCAAAGATAGCAGATATTTCTCTATCTGGTGAGAACTGGACTACCGGCATGCCCATCGTTTTTTCAAATCTTTTAACAGGTCACAAATATTGGTGGCAGATTAACTCAAAAGATGCACAGAATCATTGGACAAATTCATCTGCTTTCTCTTTCACGACACAAACAAACAGTAGCAGTAATAGCACTGGAAACGGAAGCATAACTATTGTACCTTCACAACCAAAATCAAACAGTAACATCATATTCATCATATCAAAAGCAACAGCATCAGGCTACATCATATGCTCAGAATCATCGAATGTCTATCCTTTTCAGATTACGAATAAAATGGGTGTCGTTCAACTCGGAGCAGAATATGGTCTCGCAACTGTTGTTATTGTTGATTATGGCACAAGACAATTCAGTATTACCTCACCGTATGCAACAACAGGTGAACTTGCGATAGAAATGCCTTCATCAGCGAAAATAAATGCTGATGTTTCCGTGGCTGTCACCGCAAACGGTGATAATGTTCCAGCGACAGTCACATTTATTTCTCCAACAGACAAACAGATTATCAAAAGAACAAAGGCATCCGGTGCAATAGATGTTACTTTTAATGAAATTGGTGATTGGGTCGGCACTGCACAACTTCTTGGTTCCATTGTCACTAAACAGATAACCATAGAAGCAGAATCATTAACAATAGACATGCCGTCATCAGCCAGTATCGGTCAGGAAATGACTATTGCCACTACAGCAGGTGCAACAGTGGTCGTTGATTCTGGGGGGACACCGACAACATTAACAGCAGATGACCAAGGAAACGCATATTACACCCCGGAAACCGTGGGACGATACAAAGTTACTGCAACATCAGATACAGCAAAAGGAACCGATTATTTTACTGTAAAAACACAGTCCGCAATTATCGCAAAAAATGACAAAGGTTTTCCTGTGACCAGTGTATCAACAGGTGACATTATTTTACTTTCAGTGACAGATGCAAACGGGCAGCAGATAGCAGGAAGTAACGTCGATGTCTATGGCGATGGAGTGCTTCTTACAACTCTCCCGTTATACGGGGGGTCGGCAATATGGCGTATAGACACATCTGCTAAAGAATATTCCATTGAATTTAATCCAAGTGGTGCGCTCTACCTACCAGCGACGCTCGCATTGACGGGCGGGGGAGGGGCAATTAAATGGGATGCATATTACCCTTACATAGCAGTAGCCGCCGTAATCATAATAGCCATCCTTGTTGTCGCATGGAGAAAAGGTTGGCTTGAAAATCTATCCGGCATATTGTTCACAAAAAAAGAGGATGATTTACTGTGATAAGAGAGTTTCTTCTCCAGATATTTGAGGAGAGATGTAAGGAAAGGAATGGTATCCTCCTTGATGGATACTGCTACACAAATGAGGTGATTAGAGAATATGGCAACAATATATTGTAGGACCAAAGGCGAAATGCAGGACATGAGAAGGAAGCACCCTGATGTGGATGCTACCTGGAAGCAAATACCGGCAAGCAAGATTGAAGAAAACATGGGCACACCAATCGTCTGCAAAGAAGATAGTGACCCATTCGAAAGCTGTCCTGTCGGTGAGAAATACATCGAAGAACTTCCGAAAAGAAAATCTTCTGAAGAATAATTTTCTTTCGCTTTAAAAAAGGCGGTTTCGCCTAATCTTTTTTTACTTTTATTGACGAACTGCTGAAATTGGTTGTGCCTTTGCTTGTGCTTCTGTTGTTGTTTGTGTCATATCTCTTGGTTTAGGTTCAGTCGGCTGCATGAATAAAAACCCATGTTGGCCGTCCCCTTCACTTTTCACGTACTCGCAGTCGAAACCCATGCTTTTCAGCTTTCTTTTGACGTACATTGCCTGCCTGTGCGTGATGTCGGGGATAAACAAATCGTAGCCATTCAAAAGAAGTTTCTTGACGCTGTCGTTGATTTTAACACGGTTCAGACTCACTTTAATCTTATACACCGGTGCTTCAACAGAAACCTGCTGCGCCCCATCATTTCCCTTTAAAAGTTTCAAACCCATCCCTATGATATCGTTGTAAGAAAGCGACCACATCTCTTTATAATCCTTCAGCAAGTCTAAATTCTCTGTGCTAATACGGACTGTGTGGTCCTCCACCTTAACTCTTCCTCCTAATAATTGTATACTGAAATGGTGTAAAAGTTTAAATATTTGTCTACAAATGACTATATATCATAAAAATAATTTGTGATAGGAGAGTGTGAGGATGGACGATGATTTACTCATCTATGTTAAGCCAGGCCAAAAACAAGAAATTGCAAAACGACATCCTGCGGTAGATATCGAATCAATTTTTGAAACTGAAGATGCCGAAGACGTTGTCGTCTGCAAATCAGAAAATGGTGAAGCACACTGTGAACAAGGGGAACAATGGATAGACACGTTTACCCTCAAGAAAACTTCGCCTCAAAAAGAAGAAAGTGAGTAATAATGAAATATGATGAAATAGATATTCACATCATACATTATCTGCATGATTGTCCGGGTCAGACCACAACTGACATCGCCAAGAAACTTTTTCCAATAAAAGACTCACGGACATTACTCATGAAAGATTCATTGATACGGGCACGATTAAAAAAGATGGAAAAACATCGAATAGTACTCTGTTCACCAACAGTCCCTAAAACATACGCCACAAACCCAGAACATATTTTCACCGGTCAAGGCACATTTGAATTAAAAGTAAACGGTGGCAAAAAAATTGAGATGGATTTTGGTGTTTTTCTCGCCATCACCAATGGTAATGAATCCGTTCAGATACATAAAATAAAAGAACCAGTGAACGGCGTAGTCAGTTTTTATTAGCCCTTGCAATGTAAAATTTTTAAATGCCCTTCTCTTTCCTTCTCACAGTTCTTTCCATCAAAAACAACCTTTGCGATAATCGGTAGCGTCACACGCTGTTTGTCAATCACGATGGCATCGAAAAAACCCGCATCAACCCACTTTTTATCATGGCGTACCTGACAATGCCAACCCCCTTCCTTCGGTTCACAGACCATCTGCTCAGTCATTATTTACCTTTGCCGACAGGGAATATTTCTCCTTCTTCTGTAATCGCTGAACTACCGATAACACAGATTTTCATGCCTTTCGGTTTTGTAAGTTCTTCTACCTCTCCACCCATCTCCCGGCAGGTTTTCTCAAAATCTTCTTCGCTCATTTTTTACCCCTTTTCATCATTTCGTGATGAAAACAGTATCATTTTTTTGTTATAAAAACTTTTTTGAGTTCCTCAACCCACAAATTGAGTTTCTCAATTTATAAAAAATACTTACTTTTCAAAAAATTTAAGGTATTGCGAAGTTCCGCATCTGATAGTTTATCCAGGAGTTGTTGAATCTGTACCATCGTATATCCGCGTTTCTTATCAGCATTGATAAAATCATCATAACTGCCTTTGTGACCATCGTGAATCCATGCGGCGTATCCGGCTGGTGTTCTGGCATAATTACCAGGCAACGGAGTAATAACTGTCATCATATGAGACATCATAAGGAGACTTAAATAATCTATTCAAATTTTTTTTATGAAGAATGGTTATATACTAACTGATAGATTCATGTCCCAGACCTGATTTAAGGAGGAAAAAAAACCATGACCGTTGTAAAAAGTTTAAGAGGCATAGTCTACGTCAAACGGAGACCCAAACAATACAAGGCAGCCGGAATGCCATATTCCGTTGGTGGAAACCGTGGTGGAGTTCTCGCCATGTATCCAGGCGATTACCCGCTGACTTCACAACAGCTAAAAATAAAGGAAGCAGCGAAAGCCTGTGGCATCAAGAAAGGCATGTCAAAAGCTGACTTGATGAACAAGATGAAAGACTGCATCCCAAGCAAATTCTAAATCTTTCATCGCCTCATCCCAAATTTGAGAGCCTCAAAAGGTTCTCAACCCTCTCTTTTTTAATTATTTTTCTTCTAATTTCTGTATACGTTTTTTGTCATTAAGCATATAAAACTAAAAACCAATTCTTTTATTGGATTACTATGAACTCAAAAATCATTTCGATATTGGTAGGAATAATTTTAATCGCAACAATAATACCGATGATTCCGAATGTGAATGCAGAAGGAATAAACTGGGTTGAAGCCACAGCACACGCTGGATGGTCACCAAGAACAAATGGTTACGGAGTAATTACCTTTGACAACAAGATGTGGGTGATGGGCGGTTACGCTTTCAACGGTAGTTTCCTTAATGATGTTTGGTCTTCTTCAGATGGTATGAACTGGATTGAAGCAACTGCCTCCGCAAATTGGACGCCACGAGTAGGTCTTTCAGCACTTGTCTTTGACAACAAGATGTGGGTATTGGGGGGCTATGATGCCACCGGTCCGTTAAACGATGCATGGTATTCAACTGATGGAGCAAACTGGATTGAGTCTACAGCCAATGCGAACTGGTCAAAAAGATATGTCTTTCAATCAACTGTCTACGATAACAAGATGTGGATAATAGGCGGTGCTGATACTATTGGTCCATTAAATGAAACTTGGTATTCAACTGATGGAGTAAACTGGATAGAAGCCACAGCACATGCGGGTTGGACAGCCCGGACGGACTTCAGATTGGAGGTTTTCAATAACAAGATGTGGGTGATGGGTGGCAATGATTGGGTCATCAACTACAACGATACTTGGTATTCCACTGATGGAGTAAACTGGAATGAAGCCACAACAACTGCTAATTGGTCTGCACGGTCTGGTTTTACATCAGCAGTTTTTGAAAACAGACTGTGGGTGATGGGTGGCTATGGACCTGAATTCAACGCCGTCTGGTATTCCACTGATGGAGCAAACTGGGTTGAAGCCACAGCACACGCACAATGGTCGCCAAGATTTAATTTTGCCGCTACAGTTTATGATAAAAAATTGTGGGTAATGGGGGGCTACAACTACAGCGGTGACTTTTTAAATGATGTCTGGTATGACCCGATGCCAACTCCTGCCACTATTAATATAACCCTTAACCCAAGTGGTACTGCAAACATCATCGTTAATCCTACTTTCTGGAATCCATCAGCGTCTATCGGGGGTAACACCGCAACAGCGCCTGATGCGTTCACATTGGATAATAATGGGACTATTCAGGTTGATGTGACTGTTAATGCCTCTGATACCAGTGCATGGACACTTGCAACAGCACCCGGTCATAATCAGTTCCAGATGCAATATGGAACGGAAAGCGGTGGCGGAATGGTTCCTGCATCATTAACATTCCCTGTTAAAGAAAATATGACATCGGAGTTATATGCACCGACTTCTCCTTTTATTGCAGCATTTAATTCTACATATTTTGTTGCGGCATGGTGCGACCCAGGTGCCGGTTTGACATATGTAAGAATAGGAAAGTATGCTACTGGGGGATTCTCTTGGGTTACAGATGCTTATGATATCACTGAAGGTGGAGGCAGTATGACTGATTTTGTTGCTGTCGCAGTCCTTGACAGCACACATTTTGTCGTAGTCTGGCATGACGCCATGTATGTTGCTGGGCTGGTTTCAGCAAGGGTCGGAAATATCTCAACAGGCTCTATAGTGATGTCAGATTTTTATGATACGGGAATAACATCTGACCCAGATACTTGTCTTGATATTTCTGCATTCGATTCCAATTATTTCATTATTTTCTATGACCTGGTTGATGCACATGGGGCATTTGGAATGGTCGGTTATTATGATGGGACCGACATCACATTTGGTAGCCAAAATCCTACTCTGACCACAACGTCACATATGAACCGTGTTGAAACTTTGGATAGCACACATTGTGTTGTGACTTATACAAATACAATTGCTGGATATCATGGGAGAGTGCGGTGTGGTGAACGAAGTGGGACATCAATAACTTGGAAAAACGCAAATACATTTAGTCCAGATTGGTCATTTTCAAATGATATAACAAAAATAAATTCAACCTATTTTGCATTGGCTTACGATAATGATAGTTCAGCAAAAGGAGAATTGCTCATAGGTAGATTTGATAATCCAGGTATCACCATCGTATCTCCAATATTTACATTCGCAAATTATCCGGTAAGAGACATATCTTTAGATATGCTTGATGCAACACATTTCGCTATTGTCTATATGATAAATTGGTCAGGTGAAACTCCTGAACAACAGGTGAGTGTAGGGGAATATTCAGGGGGTACGGTGACTTGGCTTGCTCAAGCAACATTATTAAGTCCAGTTATAGATTGGATGGATAACGGGATGATGGTATATCGTTTAAACGATACGACATTCACCATTGTCACTGCCATTAACTATCCAAATACATTCATAGGAGAATTCACGCCAGAAGGTATTGGCGGCGGTGGAACAATTTGGACGAATCTCAGTATTTCACCATCGTCATTTGTCAGTGATTTTGCCTGGGACCAGTCACAGCCATTTGGACTGCAACTATTTATGCCGACCAGTTCATCTACTGCTGCAAATCAGACAGCGACTATAACTTTCATAGCCACAATGGACTAAAACATCTTTTTTCTTTCTTTTCTTTATATAAGTAAACTACTTATATAAAATACATTATATCCTTCAGTTGGGATGTTGGAAAAAATCGTATTGATTCTCTCCTTCTTAACACTGTTTATAGTATGCTGTCAAGCGAACATCATAGAGGTTTCCCCTCCATATCAATTTCAGCATACAGGTCATTCATTTGATATTGTTATTTATTGTGTCCCTTCTCAGCCAGTGAAATCCTTTGAGATGCGGATAAGTTTCGACCCAAGTCTTCTACAAGCAAATTCCGTGTCCCCTGGTACGTTTTTCAACGGGCATCCGACATTCTTCAGCGCAGGTACGATAAATAACACCGCAGGCACAATAATAGACATCTACGACCTCATCATCGGTCATGGTAATATTAGCACCCCTGGAAGCCTTCTCATCGTTAATTTCACGGGAAACAGCCTTACAGGGGTTTCTTCAATACATATCTATAATGACGGGTTGACCAATGAGACAGGATATCTTGACCATGAGACTAACGATGGCGATGTTCAATTCTACACTTCTTATCCTTGGGACGTAAACCATGATGGCACAATAGATTATCTTGATTGTTCCCTGACAATTGGGCATTACAGGGAGACTGTTTCTCCGCCAGGAAGCCAACCATGGGATATTGTCATAGACGGCACTGTGAATTATCTGGATTTATCTGTCTTAGTTTCACATTATAGGGAGACATACCCCTAATTATGCATAAAATACATCGACCAAAGGATTGGATGCAATATTGCTTAAATTGTTTTAGGGAACTCATTGATGCTGATGGATACCCGATTCATGATAAGCGGATAAAATATTGTCATGTCTGTCGTCCGATTGTTGAGGAAAAAAAGAAACTTACGCGTGAACAGCGATTCCGCGACAGGCACAAGGAACAGATACGGTTGGACGCAGAAAAATGGCGTACAGAACACCCTGAAGAAAGACGACTTGCTTCACGTAACTGGTCTTATCGGCATCCAGAGCAACATAAAAACGGTCTGAACAGTTGGAGGAAGAGACATCCTGAGAAAGTAAAGTTGCAGAACAAGAGAGCAAAAAAAAGACAGCGATTAAGAATGAACAAAAGGTTAAATTCAATAGGAAAATACCCGAAAATGAAATGGGAAATCACCTGCCCGAAATGCAACCATGTATTAAAAACATCAGCGAAACGCCCTCAATGTTCGTGTGGTTATTCTTTTCCAAGAGATTATATGGAGAAATTCATTGACGGTCTTCCCACGAATCCTTGTAAATGCTGCGGCAGAGAGATTTCATATCAATTCAAGCAACAGATTTTCAAGAAACTCTATTGCGAATGCTGTTATCCTCAGATACAAGCATTAAAAAAAGTTCTCTGTCAGATAAGAAACCCTGATTGCCATAACTGGCATGAATGGTATCAGAATAACGCTGAGATTGTGGTCGCTGTCACTTGTATTTTCTGTGACGAAATCATACCGGGTAGAACCGGTAAACGGGTATGCAGGGATTGCATGATGAAATGGTGTCGTGTAACCCCTCAGAAAATAAGGGATATTTTAGCATCATGGCCTTCTTTCACTCTTTTGCCAAAAGACCTTTTAGCATGGCGTAGAATCATGCATTACCGTAACAAAGGCATTTATTCATTGAAAGATTAAAAATGTATACAATTACTGTAGTAATTTAATTAAACCGATGAGATAATTACATACTTGGAGAAAGAAAATGGGCATACTGCATTGTGCGATATTCCATCATCTTATCCGTGGTCATGGGCTGAAAGCAATCACAATTGACAAGGTATCAGGAATTTATTATCTTTGCGACTGTGGTGCAGAGTATTTTGAGGCAAAAAACAGAATCGTGCGAATCGGATAAAGCATGGAAATAACTGTATTGAAATCTTGTGTTGTGTGCGATAATCTCTTTATTCCAATTTGGAGTAGAGACCTTTACTGTTCTGATGGTTGTTATCTAAAATACAGGAGAGAGCATGAAAGAGAAAGACGTAGAATTCGTAGGTTACAAAAAGTAATGACCAAACCAGAACCTATACCAAGCGACATGCGATATGAAATAATCAGAGACATTGTCTACAATTATAGAAAAAGAACATATCATGTAAATTCATATAATGGGAACGTATCTGGAGAATAGGTATACTCCTTTTGACAGAAACTATTTAACAATCCAACTCTTTTCTTTTATCGTTATGGCAGACACAATCGAAAAACTAAACATCCCCTTGAAACATTTAGCGGAATTAATGTGGGGCGGAGATTGTGAATCATATAAAACAAACAGGAATGGAACCGGATACTATGGTTGTGCTGCACATGGCGGTTACATGGTCGATGGTCGCGTACTAACTAAAGCGGAGAAAGACAAAATAGAGAGATATGAACCTCTGAAGATACCATTTCATGTGTTAGTCCAGAAACAACCACAAGGCGAAGCAGTCATTGGTACAAGTGCGGTGGAATTCAGCAATGAAGCAAGAGCAAGACCTGTTCACTATTCTCCTGGTCTTGGACCCGTGGAGTGGAAGAAACTTGATGTTTATGTCTTTGAAGAAGACTGTGATTGGTCGTTATTAGAACACGAAACAAATATACGTGCTGAA
>Ga0209777_10000262_pt1 | contig 91093 bp, 81 predicted proteins | sample FrelakmetHBP12HB_FD_187147 | JGI IMG/M metagenome (GOLD analysis project Ga0209777, IMG submission 187147) | Freshwater lake sediment microbial communities from the University of Notre Dame, USA, for methane emissions studies -HBP12 HB (SPAdes)... | ecosystem: Environmental > Aquatic >...
CTCCTTTCGTATCACTTATATTTTGACTTTACAACAAGGAAGTAAAGGCGTCGTTAACAAGGCGGCCAGTAGGTAAAAACGGCATAAAAACAAGGTAACAATCAGGTTAATATTTTGAAGATGCTCTTATTTTTAGCGTGTCTTAATTTAAGAAACACTAGGAGGGAAGGAGGCCTTTGGAGCGACCGTCTAAGATTTAACAAAACGATATATTTCATTAAATATAAATGCTTTCACAGCGCTGTATTTTATTCTTTTTGATCCAATAAGTATGTGGTACTATTGTAGAACCAAACACCAGAAAGGGGCATTTAAATGAATACTGAGAATACGACAGGCTGGAGGAAATTGATTGAGGGATATCCATGGTTTTCAGGTGATAACCGATTTCCGATAAGAGCTTATTCAGAGTTTATGCCGCCTCCTCGGTTAGGTAAACGCCCCTATGGTGATGTAGATGCTTCTTTATTTGCTGATAATGACCCCTTTGGCTGGTATATCACTGAAGTTGAGGAGCAGTATGAGCTTAAGAAAGGGATCGCCGATCTATTGCATCAAATCGAAAGCCAGGTGGTTGAGTTGGGGCAGGGTAAACCAGCATTGCATATTGCTGGCCACCAAGGCCGCAATCTGATTAATAATCCCTACTGGCCACCTGATTTAGCCGAATATGCTGGCAAATTAACCCATGAAAGATATGTAATTCTACTGTCTGCGGCACTGTCCCGAACTCAAGATGATAAAGGCCGTATCCGCTGGACATTTTTTGGCAGCAGCGAGCAAGGTCCTGAGCATGCTTTCTGGAAAAGTTTCTATGCCGCACCGGGTCAAGAAAGACCATTAGCTGAATCACTTTCTCCGATATTACGGATTCTGTCTGAAGTTTACAGCGAACAATGTGATGGAATTACAGGTCTTTTTCAAGCCGGTTTTCGAATCTTGCCCACTGAAACTAACCCTCAATTTCCATATTGGCACGAATCTAAATTGCCTAGTTGGACCAGTTCTTTTTTAGTAAGCAATAACAGCCTACCTGATGATATCCGTTACTTGCTGACATTTCAGCCTTTCAGTCGATTACCTGAAGTTGCACGTAAACGCTATTTAACCGGGCAACTGGTTATTATTCCTTTTCCGGGCAGTCTGGTTTTTTGGGGTATGCCCGACTATACCAATATGCAAGAGGAGCTTCCGATGGCGATGCAGCTTTCACTTCAAAGTCTGGCCGCACGCCACGGAGGTCCGGAAGGAATTAGAGTTCCTCAATCTGGATGGTTCTACGAGTCCGGTAGAGATTTTAAGGCTACGCAGGTACATCAGCAGCTATTACGGAACTCCTATAAACGTACTAGCCGATGGGATCGTGTCCACCGTCATGAGAATGAAGTCGTACTCAGTACTATTGAAGACAATATCGGACGAATACTGTTCAGCACTCAACTCGATGTGATGGGCCTCTACGGTAAGCCAATGGCGAGGAACTGTCAACTGTGGAATGCTGACTCTAGTTTATTGTTGGATGGTCTGAAAGCAAATCAGGAACAGCTAGAGTATGCCGCTCGAGTCGTTGCCGAAGGCGGTTCATTTCGTTACCGCTTCCAATTTCCGGCAATGCAAGTCGGGTTATACGAAATTTACTGGCAACGTCCTATAATCGCATATTGGTCTATATCAAACAGCGAGACTAAATTGATTTCGGATGGGCTTGACGGATACTTGACCGCCTATCTTGTAGAAAACCCCGATTTAGCGCATCCGGTGGAACTGTGGCCCAGATTTTTCAGTCGTGAACCGTACATTCTAGCGCTAAATAATTTTGATCATCTACATGAACATTATGCTCACCAGACAGCTTTGAATATTGTGCGTTTCCTGGATACTTGGAGGCGACAGGGAGAGAAGCCTATGCCCCGGAGTTTCGCCCGTCAAGTCCTGCGGCTGCCTGAACGAGAGCCATTGGGTTCGTGGCTAACCGCTTTACCTGACAAAGCAGATAACCGAGAGTCGGGTTTAAAACTACAACAACTATTAGAACACTGTCTCGAACCAATGCAGAGAACAGAAACACAAACCGCACTTCCGGGAGTGCCACCTGTACCCGGCCTGGGACCAGCTATCACATACAGTCAGACTGCTACGCGGGCTTTTGAAGAAGCGTGGTGGAAAGATATTTTCATACTTTCGGGGAGTTCATATATTAATAAAGACAACGCCGATTTCGTGCAAGATCCGGTTGAGCTTGCCAGTATATCCTACCACCATCGAGACCTGGAGAGGTTGGGCGAATATTTACTCAACCGGTACCGCGAGGCGATTATTGAAACCGGGATGCAAGGCCAAGCTTTTTATGGGGAATTGCCTTTTCAATGGACAACTGATTTTAATTATTCAGTGTTCGGTGGCTGGAAAGACAATCAGAACGGCCGTACCTACGAGCGAGATATTTTAACGGTTATTCCTGGAAAGAACCGCCAGCAGGCAGTAATAATGGCGGACCACTATGATACAGCCTACATGGAAGACGTATACGATAAGTCGCACGGGGGAAATGGATTTAGAATCGCAGCTGCCGGGGCGGATGACAACTACACCGCTACGGCAACTTTGTTACAAGCCGTTCCAATATTTCTGAAACTCGCCAAGGAAGGGCGGTTGGAGCGTGATATCTGGCTAGTTCACCTTACCGGTGAAGAATTCCCTTCTGATTGCATGGGAGCCAGGCATTTAGCTCGGAATCTGATTGAGAAAAACCTGCGCCTACATTGCATCGACGGTACTTTTATCAACCTTTCCGATGTCGCTGTTGTCGGAGTGTATGTCCTGGACATGATCGGGCATAATCGGGAAACTGATTCAGGCAAGTTTCAAATTTCTCCCGGTAAAGGTCGTGCCTCTCAACAATTAGCCTGGCAAGGGCACATCTCCAACACTATTTGGAATATGGGGACATTAGAATGGAATCAAAGTCCAGAAAGAAGAGGAAAGAGCCACGGCAAGCGCAGCCCTGATGGCTCGCAAATCCCAGACATCGCTAAATTCATACAACTGCAGGGGGAAGTTCGCTTGCCTGAAGACCCCCATAGTTCCTTGTTCAACACTGACGGACAAATTTTTTCTGACTGTGGGATACCGGTCGTTCTTTTCATGGAGAATTATGATATCAACCGCCATGGTTACCACGACACGAAAGATACAATGGAGAATATCGACCTGGATTATGGATCTGCAATAGCAGCAATTGCTATCGAATCAGTGGCCTCGGTTGCTTGCCGGACTTGACTGAGAGTGCAATAGAGCTATCCTTCAAACTACTTTATAGATGCACTGATTCGATCTCTAGTAAAATGAAAGAGTCGGCGGGTTTAATTTCCCGCCAACTCAATTCGTTTCATGGATTAGTCGTTCAAATTTATTGAGCGCTGTTAGCTGGCAAAGGACTGTGTAGAACGTCCCAAACCTGTATAATCTTATCGGCCTGTGCCTGCTGGAGTTTGCCGGTAGCAACTGCTTTATCGACGTAAGTCTGCACTTTAGACCTATCCTGTGCTTGAAGTAAACGGCTGAGAATCAACCGGTTGAGGAATTGTTTATGATGTGCAGTCCAGAAGTCCTTGAGTTTTACAGCCTGATCGTCCGTTAATTTACCGGCATCTTTTGCTTTGATAATGAAAGCGTCCACCTTGGCTTCATTTTGAACCAATAACAGACGGGCTATAATTTTCGCCTTATTAGCCTGCGTGATTTGATTTGCTTGTGGAGCATCAGCAAATGCAGGAATAGCCCAGACACCTAATATAACTATAACCAATGCTAAGATACCGATCAACAAAAACTTCTTTTTCATCTTTTCATCACCTCTTATCTCCCTAATCATATACTGTAATTGTAATCCCAATATTGTCAAAATGTAAAAACTATGTAAAATTATCGTTGAATTAATTCTTGTTAAAATTCTCTATTGGCTATCATTGGCTTATAAAGAATCAATAAAATCTTAATACTATCATAACAATTATCAGCTACTGTAAAAATTAGAGACTAAATATTAGTCCGAATAAAATGTTTAGATCTATATGGAGGTGGGAGGAATAAATGAAAAGTCTAGGTTCAAAAGTCGTAGTATCACTGGTAGCGTTGCTCATTGCTGGCGGAGCCTTTCTCGCGGGGACATACTTCAACGACAGTAAAGGGACAGAGGCTACCAGTACAACCACAAATCAAGGGTCACTAAGTAATACCCAGAACAGCCAGTCAACTATTACATCCATCTACAACAGTGCCAGCCCAGCCGTAGTGGAAATCACAGTAACACAACGGGGAACTAGCTACTTTAATAGTACTACCGGGATTGGTTCCGGTTTCCTGATTGACACGCAGGGGCACATCCTGACAAATAATCACGTTGTCAATGGCGCCTCCAGTGTTCAAGTAACATTAAAAAATGGAACGAATGTGACAGCAACGGTACTCGGGACAGACTCGGCCCACGATCTGGCTGTTATTAGCGTTGACCCAACATCTATCGCAGGAATCACGCCACTCGTATTTGGTGATTCTAGTAATGTGCAACCAGGAGATACTGCCATTGCAATCGGGAGTCCTTATGATCTTATGGATTCAATTACCGCGGGTATTATAAGCGGCTTAAACCGTACAGTTAGCGGTAGCAGTCTAACGGGTATGTTACAGACCGACGCTGCAATCAATCCGGGTAATTCAGGTGGGCCACTTTTGAATGATCAAGGCCTCGTCATCGGTATCAATACAGCGATTGAACCCAGTACGGATGGTGGAATTGGTTTCGCGATTCCATCAAATGTCGCGCAGCAAGTATTAACAAGTCTCGAAGCCGGTCAGACTTTGGTAAGACCCTGGATCGGAATCAGCGGTATGGATATAAACTCATCTAATGCCTCGACGTTCGGGGTATCGGTAAATCAGGGAGTATACATAGTTAGTGTGGTTGCCAACAGCCCGGCCGAAAAAGCTGGACTTAAAAGTGCCGGAACTGATTCCAACGGATATCCAACGACTGGGGGAGACGTGATTACTGCTATAGATGGGCAAACGGTTAAGAGTATATCTCAGTTATCAACTTACGTAAGCACGAAAAAAGTTGGGGACATTGTAAATCTGACCATTTTGCGCGCGGGGCAAAATATCAGTATCCAGGCTACTCTACAGGCTTGGCCAAGCACGGCAAATTAGCAATAAGAAAAATAAATATAAAAGAGTTTTTAGTAAGGAGATTATGAAATGTGGTTTATGCATGATGGTGGAGGTTGGTGGATGGTTATTGGGGGATTGCTAATGTTGTTATTATGGGGTGGAGTTATTACGCTAGTGGTCTTGGGTATTACTAGATTGGCAAAGCATCTTGGAGGTGGCACAATAACAGCGAAGCAATGTCCAATTGACATCATACGAGAGCGCTACGCAAGAGGTGAAATAACAAAAGAGCAGTTTGAGCAGATGAAAAGGGACTTGAATTAAGGAACAACAGGAACGGACAAAACAGGAGATGAGGGGGTTGCGTGAGTTACCCCCCCCCATTTTTTACTTTACAATAAGAAAGCAAAGGAGCCGTTAAAGAGACGAACAATAAGTAAAAACGGCCTAATTAACCGGTGACAATCAGGTAAAACATTCAGGAGCCATTATTTTTAGCTTATAAAGTGGCTCGTTTTTGCTACTGAATAACTAAAAGATTCGTTTTAGCACTTTGCGGACATGTGAGCGATTGTCTCTATCTGAGACGTGGATCGATATGCTGCTTTACTCCGAGTTTTTTATAGGGTTGAGCTCAATATTTGGTTATACTGGGGCTTATTGATCACGCATAACCTATTTTCTCCACTTGGTAAACACTATCTATGATGCTATACTATTTTCCAGACCCCCAGGAAAGAAAGTATTATGGAAATGTAGCAAAAGTGAACATTAATATCGGAAAGTTAACAGATATAAGTTTTGTGTACATTCCAGTTTGCCTGTTATTTACAATGGCACTTACCCTTTCGGGTTGCAAGGCAACCTCGAAGCAATATCCAAAATCAACGCTCACGTTAACGAGTAATACAACAAGTCAGACCACTCTTGAAGAACTACCCCCAATTATGGACTACAAAGGTCTTAATTTACTCATAAACAATGACCCGGCTGAAATAGATAATACTGGGTTCCCGATTACTCCGGTAGGTGCACTTGGTATCACAGGTTCGGCGCCGGATGTTGATATAACTAAATATACCTTTACCGTTTTTGGACTGGTAGATAATCCTCTGACTCTGAGCTATGATTCGATGTTAAAATATCCACCAGTTTCCCAGGTAGTGCTGTTGATTTGTGCAGGTGCTTTCGTCGATAACGCCGAATGGACAGGTGTTGCCCTAACAGATATTCTGTCAGAAGCAAAAATTAAGGATGACGCAAGCTACCTAATCATTCATGGTCTGGATGGATACGAACAAGTATTGGATCTTCAAGATATTAAATCTGGTGGTGTCCTTTTGGCGTATAAAGTTAATGGTCAAATCCTGCCTAAAGAACACGGTTACCCTGTTCGTTTAGTTGTACCAGGCGAATACGGATTCTATTGGGTGAAATGGGTTAACCGCATAGAGGTTAAATAAAGGTAGTTTTTCCCACTTTGAAACGTGCTGCATTTGGTAGTAGTTGCAGCCATTCCTTTAAAACATGGTTCATTTTCTGAAGTATATGTCTCCTCAAAGAGAATCGAATCTAAACAACACACTGTCTTAATAAAAAAGGGGTCGTGGGGTAGGGGTAAACTACCACACGACCGGCTCGTGGAAGGAATAAGGACAATCCTAAATTTTGATTCCAGGATATTATTGGCGTAAAGTCGGTGAACGGGCATACACCAGTAAAATAACTAGAAGTATCATCCCTTGGATAAAATTTCTTGCTCCCTGAGGGATCTGAATAACGGTTAGCACTCCAATCAGTACTGTGAGCATCAGAGCGCTAAGTACGGAGCCGAGATATGTGCCTTTACCCCCAGCAATACTTGTACCGCCTATGACGACAGCGGCAATAGCCAACATTGTATATGAGTCACCCATGCCGGATTGCGTTGAACCCACTACTGCAAAGAGCATTACCCCTGCCAGAGCAGAAGCAATTCCAGCTATCACGTATGTGAATACAATGGTGCTTGTAGTTTTTATTCCGCTGAGTGCCGCGGCGCGTTCGCTCGTGCCAACTAAGTATAAGCTTTTCCCATATTTTGTTTTACGTAATACCAATTCAACAACGATGATACACACAATTGCAATGAGTAATATCCATCTGATATACCAGAATGCATGGCCTGCACCGATGGTTTTAAATAAGGCTGCAGGGGTGCCTGCAGGTTGTCCCTTAGTGATGGCTAAAAATCCTCCACTCAATAAGTTCCCGACACTCAGGGTCACGACCATCGCTGGTACACTGAGGTACTTTACGGATGTGCCGCTTATTAACCCGCACGCCGCTCCAATTGCTCCCATGGATAAAACTGACCATAAAATCCCGACGCTCGTCCCACCGGACATCGCACCGCCCCATGCGGCACCTAAAGACATCAAGGCTCCAACCGACAGATCGATACCACCATTTCCGCTTATTATTACAAGAGACTGGCCTATGCAGGCGAATATGGTGAGGCTTGCAAGTGCCATATAATTAAAAATACTTTTTACTGAGGTAAATCCGGGAGCCAATATTTGCCCGAGGATAAAGAGAAATATCGTACCCAATACAGGCGTTAAATAATTCCGGATATCTCCTTCATTAATATATCGCAAAGCAGATTTAGTAATCGACTGAATTGTTGCCGCTTCACTAGTTCCGGCCTGCTTTAGTTTATTCACATCAAATCTCCCTGATACCATCTACAAGACTCTGAACTATCAACCCGACCTTCGTCTAACTAAAAACCTTATCACGGAAGGCACGATGATGCTCATGAGGATAATCGCATTTTTCGTTAATTCCTGGAAATAAGGATTTATGTTGACCGCCAATACCAGTGCAGTTAAAAACGCCAGGAAGAATCCCCCGATAACTCCACCGAAAGCTTCGCCAACGCCTCCGGTTAATGATATCCCTCCAATTACGCACGCAGCGATACCCGGTAGGGTGTATTCGCCACCAACAGTGGCAAAACCTCCGCCCATGATCCCGATAATTGAAATGCCTGCCAGGGAAGCGGTGAACCCTGAGAACACATAGGTAACGACCCGTGTTTTTGTGACATTAACGCCGGTGATATATGCCCGCTTGAGGTCATTTCCCATGGCATATATTTGAGGACCGACAGACGAGCCCATGATGAAATACCATATTGCCAGTGCCAATATTAACATGTAAAAAGGTGTCGGGATTCCTAGATAAGAACTCTGGTATATTTTTGAAAGGTCAATTGCAGATGTGAAGGCTGAAGGTTGAGGTAGAATCCACAATGCCAATCCTCCGGTAATCCATGACGTCGCAAAAGTTGTGATCAGGGCGTTCAATCTGAATATCGATATTAAAATCCCATTCAAACCACCAAAAAACAACCCAACAACAACACCTGATAGAATTGCTGGCGCTGGATCCCAGCCAAATTTCTTTATTAAAACGATAATTACACAGTTAACAAGTGCTGCTATCGTACCAATTGATAGATCGATACCCCCGCCAATAATAACTGTCGACAAACCCAGTGAGATTAGAATCACCGGCATGTACGTCCGCCAAATGCTGCTTATGAAACTGAGTTTGAAGAAGTAAGAGGTTGTTGCTCCGCCAATGATCAGTACAACTATCAATAATAAGAGGGCTGGCAATGGAGTCCACTTAGTTATCTGCTTGACAGCGTCCTTTATTTTCAACTTTTCTTTCGACCCCCTGAAATCGATGCGGAAATGATGTTCGTTGTTGTAATTTCAGATCCATAAAGACGTTCTACGATTTTGCCGTTGTACATTACAGCTACACTATAATTATCGGTCTCCTTTGCCATTGCAACAAGTTCTTCATCTTCGCTGGATACAAAAAGAATTGCTGATCCTTGTTGTGCCATTTGTCTAAATATTTCATACACATCTAGTTTGGATGCCACATCAATTCCTTTTGTCGGATCATCGGCAAGCAACACGGCAGGTCTTACACTGATCCAGCGTGAAAGAACAACTTTTTGTTGATTTCCACCCGAAAGAGTCTCTATCGGAAGTGCAGCCGATTTATATTTTACGTTATACGTTTGGAGGACTTCATCGACGTTTAAGGGCTTTCGTTTCAGCACAATGTTGTTTACTAAATCTAAATTCTCACCGATAGAACGTCCGACAAAAACACCATCCTTAACCCGATCCCCGGTGAGATAACCAATACCGTGAGAAATCGCAGCAATAGGGTTATTTATACGTTTCGTTTCATCGTTCAGTTCCATCTCGATAGGCCCATATAAACTAAATATCTTTTTTAACAGATGCGACTGTCCTTGCCCTTGAAGGCCGGCAATGCCTAGTATTTCTCCTTTTTTAAGCTCCAAATCTATTGGCCCGCCTGAAAATCCTTCTATTTCGAGTCCTTTTACAGAAAGGGCTGTTTTATTGTCACCGGATATTTTGATTGTAGTTTCTCGTTCATGCTGGTGCCGCAAATCCGGATCACTACCTATCATATCAGTTAAGAGCCGATGTTCCGTGACGTCACCAATTTGGTAAGTATTGATGACCTCACCGTTTCGAAGTACCGTGACCGATGTACAGATTTCAAATATCTCGCTCATTCTGTGTGAAATGAACGCTACGATGCATCCCTCATCTGCCATTTGTTTTAATATATTGCCGACTAATAATACTTCCTCGCGCCTTAGCGCGGAAGTGATCTCATCGACTACCAGTATACGGGGTTTATACAATAATGCTTTAGCAAATTCGACCAAATATTTTTGATTATCCGTCAGTTCTCCAACAGTAGTATCGAGTAACGACGTTAATCCTACGCGTTCCAGGGCTTCAACCGCCCTGGAACGCGTATTTACTAGATCAACGAAGAAAAGGAATTTTGTCGAAGCATTCAACAAAGTCAGGTTTTGCCTTACGGTACGCATGGGGAAAAGGCTAAGTTCCTGTGAGGTTACCGAAATCCCGTGTCTGATGGAAGAAATCGGTGAAGTAATTTCGATTCTTTTCCCATCTATGAAAATGTCTCCATCATTTTTGAAAACGGATCCCCCCAATATCTTTGCGAGAGTACTTTTCCCGGATCCGTTGCCGCCAAAAATTGCTCGTATCTCTTTGCTTTTTATTGAGAGGCTAGCCCCTTTCAACGCAACTACCGCACCAAAAGCCTTGCTAATATTACGAAACTCCAACTCTGACAATGCCGTTACTCCCTAATTATGTCTTCACATGGTTAACCAATTAGCGGTTAGGTTCAGTCCGATTATTTTTTAAGGTAGAACAAATCCATAAGCTCCTTCATTGTGAGCCAGCCATCTAGAGTTTGATTATCCGCATATCCCTTTGCATTCGCATCAGCAACGACATCTTTAAGCAATTTGACTTTTGTGGTTGATTTTATATATTGTACCCAGGGCTCGTTGCCAGTAAATTGCGGTTCATTTATCACAATAAAAGGCATAGGGGTGGTGATGGAATTTGGGATACCAGCGAGGAGTGTTTTGTTGGGATCCATCTTATATCCATTGAGTGCGAGCACTGCTGCATATAAGTATGTACGAGTCGTGGAAGGTGGATATACATTAGAACATGCAACAAGATCGGGATTCTTTGCCCATTCTCTTAGGAAGCCGTAGGTATAGTCACCAATCATGACAGGGAATGGGACCTTAGCCGCTTCATACGCCTGTAGTACGCCAAGTCCAACGTCTTCGGCTGCAACCAGTGTTCCGGAGCCACCATACGCGGCGCCGTGTGTTGAAAGGAGTGAAGTAATGGCATCATAAGCTTTTGAATTTAACCAGTTGCAGGGAATGCCAGCCACTATAGGCATGTTATATTTAGCTGCGACATAACGAACGGTAGCCTTACGAACCTCTCCGCCAACCCAACCGCCTTCTAGTCCGTAAAGATGAATCACTTGACCCTTGTATCCCATCTTGTAGCTTAAGTACTCCATGGGGGCGCGCATGTATTCATCGTTTTCACCGTTGATGATAATAAATTTGCTACCAGCAGTGACCGTAAGACCGCAAGGATCCGTCGCGATGACCGTGATGCCTGCGTTTAAGGCTTGCGTAATGACCGGACCAAGTGCAGGACCGGAGTCGGCTTCGATACATATTGCGTTCACGCCCTTACTGATAAAATCACTAATTGATGCAATCTGTGCCGTGGCTCCATCCACGTTTGCAGTAAGATAGTTAGAAATCAGTCCAGCTTTCTTTAAAAGAGCTCCTTCCTGTTCCCACGCCGCAACATGAGCCGCGCGCCAGGCATTACCCGTCATGCCGTTACAAAAGGCAATGACCCAGTTCCCTTTCGGAACTCCGTTATAAGCGTCGGATAAGTCAGATGAAGTAGTAGTTGCAATAGTTGGGGTAGTAGTGTTGGTTGTAGCTCCTTTGCTACACCCAGTCGCGATCAGCGAAAGCAGAAGACATACAATAAGTACAATACTCCAGGTCTTTTTCATTTTTTCTCCTTTATATTTTTGTTTTTGTTCCAGATTCGCGTATTTTATTCTCTTCTTTTCTGCTACTCTCCTTTTTTATTTTATTTAAAATATTGTTTATCTCTCGTGTTCACCAGGCAAAGAGAATCTAAACTACCGCAATCGGATTAATCATCGAGCCCGTTGCTCCCCGTACGGTCAAAGGTAGAGCTACAAAAAGAAATTCCCATACTTGATCATCAACTAAACATTTGGATAAAACGCTTTCAAGAATATGAATCCCATTTTCAATCAGTAAAATTGTATGCACGACATGCGGGTTATCACGATTGGCACAAGGGACCTGCTCCAGCGATTCAGTATCGCTCCCGACGGCTACTACACCGATTTTTGCCAGCCAATGAGCTGCACTCTCATCAATCCCGGCTCTAGTATATTCGGGATCCTTATTATCGACGTCAGGGTAATTGTCGGCATAACCAGTGTGAACTAACACCACGTCGCCTTTGTTTAGCTTTACGTCATATTTTTTTGCAGTCGCTTTTAACTCATTAACGCTAATGCCTCTCCCGTTAGGTAGTTTTTCCATACCCAAATAACCGGCAACGTCTAGCAACACACCCCTGGTGAAGAATGGCAAAAATGTTGAACCATCTGCTTTTAAAATTCCCGAATCACTTCCATAGTTTTTTGCAGAAAAACCGTTGAACCAATGATCGTCATCTCCTATCGTGGCATGTGCGAGGGAATCAACGTGAGTTCCTGAATGCATACCGGCTATCATCAAGTCAGAGTTAAAACCCAGGTTGACTTTATTCGTGTTTGAATCCCATATCCATTTAGCCCCAGGCGATTTCTCGTTTCTGATACCTTGAGGGGACACTAATGTGTGTAGAGAAAAGGGAGGGGTGCCCGGATGATTTGGCATGCCTGCGAATCTTTCTGTCCCCAAGGGGTATATTACGCCTTTCTTGACCAATGAGGCTGCTCGTAATACCCCTTCATTCTTCTGCTTCCCTAGTAATCCGATTTCATCCCACTTTATGATCTTTTGTTTGAATACCATCTTAAGTTACCTCCACCTGAGAATCGGCTCGTATTGCATTCAAGATAAAATTGGTCTGGAGTTGAGTATATTCCTCAATAGAGAATCTCGGTCGTAAGAACCAGCGCCTTTCCCCCCAAATATTGGCTGCCATAAGGATATTATGGGCGACATTAATTGTCGAATCCAACTTGAATTCACCAGCGCGTATCCCTTTATTAAGAAGCTTTTCAAAAAAGAATACGACGGCAGTTTGCGATTCTAGCAACATATGCCGGTCTTCTGATGAGAAATTACGTATTTCGCGGTCAAAAAAAAGGTTCTCATCCTTAACTTCATCAGCTATTTGAAAATACAAAGCTATGCATTTACTTAAGAGATTTGTTATGCTGCCCTGTTTATAGTTGGCGACGAATTCCTCTAGTGTTGGTTTCCACCGACTGGATGCTTTCGCGCAAATGAGATGGAGGATATCATTTTTAGTACCTATATAGTTGTAAATAGAACCGGGGGGCATACCGCACGCATCGGAAATTTGCCGGATGGTGGTACGATCAAAGCCCTGTACTAAAAATAGTTTTTCAGCGCATTTTGTAATATGTTGTCTCTTTTCCTGTACCAATTTTTCGTTGTTAACGAAGGTGCGAACTTTGTGTGTCATAGATCTACCTTCAATAAAATACAATCTGGAACGAGCGATCGTACGGAATAGTAACAGATGGTTTTACGGTTGTCAAGGTCTTTGGTAGTTTTATCATTATCATATTTTCAATTTGTTTAATCATCTTTGGCTTTTAACAGTTCTAAAATCATACGTGTGTGTTCTTCAGTGTACTCCTCAAGAGTATAGTATTGTTTTAAGTACCATTTTCTTAATGCCCAGTCATTAGTGTACATAAGGATATCGTGGGCAAGTAGTCTGGGGTCATTACACTTGAATGCCCCAGCATCTACTCCACCTTTAATTAACTGTTCAAAGTAGTCCGCTACGTCGATCTCAGAAACCAGTAGATGATGAAAATCTTCACGGGAAAATTCCAAGATATACCGGTTGAAGAGCATAAGAGAGTTTACTATTGAATCAGCATTTTTGAAACAAAATAGCATCGCTTCGCTTAACGCTTTGCTATAACTTACTTTACCGAATTGATTGACATAGTCTTTCATTGGTTGAGCACCCAGTGCCGTATTGAGGACAATTAAATGAAGGATATCTTTCTTGGATCCGATGTAGTGGTACAAACTACCAGGGGCCATTTTTAAAGCTTTGCCTATGTCTCGCATAGTAGTTTGTTGGTATCCATTCCGCAAGAAAACCAAAGTCGACTTTTCCGCAATAAGTTTTCTTCGTTGCTCAACGAGTTTGTCATTGGAGCTGAAAGTACGGACCTTAGTCTTTGGCAATTGCGTTCCTCCTATCGAATAATCGTTCAAAATCGAATGTATGTTCGATAGAAAGGATAACATGCCAATTTTTGTTTGTCAATAGGTGTTTCTAAAATATTTTTGAATCTGAAGATGGCTTTTGGAGGGTAAATGCTTTAAATCATTATCTTGCTATTATTGCCAAAATATTTTGATAATATCTATTGCAAGAGACGAAGTCAAAATTCTATTTTGTCTTGTTAACAATAAATGTCTGATCATGCCACCCATATATTGGCCTGCAAAAAATGTCGCTACAAAAATGGGTACCATTATCCAACTCCAACCTAAAAATAGAAGCCGAAGTCCAATCGCCAGTGGAACAGGTATGTGTATCGCAAGTATCCATTGAAGAGTAAATTTTTTAGTGTTGGATCGCCAGTAGCCAAAAAACACGTTAACAATGAATATCGAAATTAACACTAAAAATATTCTCAAAGTTGAAACCCTCCGTTACAAAAAAAAAGCTCTGGGCTATTTTGCGCCAATTCTCACCTGATTGGTATAAATGAATGTTACACCGTTCTGTATGGTTCCATTTATCGTTAAAGGATAGTAAAGACTGTCATCATACCCGGCCCCAATCAAACTCAGTTTAACGCTCACGGTTTTGCCGGTTAGCAAGGGATTCAAAGCAGTAACATCGTATGAAAAAACAAATGATTTATTGAGTTCGATGGTAGCAGATAATGAAATAACAGGTTCCGAACCAATATTCTTCAGAGTTATCTCAATTATAGGTCCACCTGGATTGATAGGCTTCAAAGGTCCGAAAACAGATACAATTTCAATTTGTTGCTGATTCGATGGAGTTGGTGCCGTAGTTAAATTGGTGGTTGTCTTACATCCAGCTGAAGCTGTAAGTAGAATCAAAGCCAGTCCCAATTACTTAGATAATCCCAGTTTTTTATTCATGATGTCATGTGAATTTCCCCTTTCTTTTTTAGCAACGTTGTAGATATTTTTAACCGATGATAATTTTTTGGATAAACCTAATGATACAATTTACCTTCTTCATGGCTTTCGCATAACACCACTTGTTTTTCACTCCCCAAATGTATGGGTTCGTTAGTGTGTCTTTCCCTGGCCATGTTGTGCAGTGGAGGAATTTTCAGGTTCTATCCGACTTTCTTCCTTAAAAGCCCGCACAGTTCTAGGTAAGATTATTAGGGTGATAACAGATGTGATAGCCATTATAATTGCCGTAACCAATAAACCATGCGTCATGCCGTAAACAAAAGCCTGATCGGACTTGGTAATAATAAATTGGGAAAGTTCCGTGTTTGGCACGTTCTGGGCAGCAATATGCGCGCCCTGGATACTGCTACGCACCAGAGTTAATATTTGGGGTGGGATTTGCGATGGCCATTGTATAGCGTTAATCTGCTTGATATAGGCAGAATTCATTAATGTTCCCAAAATAGCCACACCCAAAGCACCGCCAATCTGGCGAGTAGTATCATTCATGGCTGATCCAACCCCCGCCTCGGCGACTGGTATTGAGCCCATGACGGAATTAGTGGCCGGGCTCATGGTGAGACCAATACCCAGTGAAGTAATACACATTCCCAAAGCGATCAAGGGATACGGAGTGTCCACGCCGGCAATACGGGAAAAATAAAAGAATCCACCACCAGCTGTGAAGATTCCCAACGCAACGGTGAACTTTGTTCCGATGCGCCGGGCAATTTGGGCCGAGGACGTAGATGCAATGAAAGCTACCAGCGCCATTGGCAATAATCTAACCCCCGCTTGCAAGGGAGTATATCCGTGCACAGATTGTAAATATTGCCCCATGAAGAAAAAACTTCCCATGAGCCCAAAGGCTACTAGAGTTAGGGCAATGTTAGCACCGGTAAAAGACAAATTTTTAAAGAAACCGAGCGGCAGCATGGGTTCTTTAGTCCGACTTTCAACCACCGCAAAAGCAGTCAGTAACATGATAGCAGCGCCGAACGATATGAGGACATTGCTTGCCGTCCAGCCGTTTTGGCCGGCTTGAATGATTCCATACACTAACGCAAATAGCCCGGCAACTGAGAGCACTGACCCCGGGATGTCCAGCTTGCGGGCGTGCTCGGCTTTAGAGTCTTGTATAAAGAAATAGCCTCCAATTAATCCTATAAAAACAATGGGGAGGTTGATATAAAAGACAGAACTCCAACTGAACTTATCCAATAACCACCCACCAATGAGCGGTCCGATACCTGTTCCCAGGGCAAAGGTCGCCGCCCAGATGGCAATTGCTTGGGCACGTTCTTTGTTATCACGGAAGGTAGAAGTCAGAATGGAAAGGGTTGATGGCATAATCATGGCACCACCAATGCCCATGACAGCGCGCATACCGATAAGCATGCCGGTTGATTTTGATAAAGCGGCACCTAGGGAAAAAAGAGCAAAGATAACCAGCCCTACCTGTAGAATTCTCTTACGCCCGACACGGTCACCGATAGCACCCGATGTAAGAAGTAGCCCGGCGAAGACCAACACATAGGCATCTACGATCCATTGCAGGCCACTGGCATTGGAACCAAGTTCCCTGGAGATAGACGGTAATGCTAGATTTAACACGGTGTTATCTAGCGCAATAACCAATAAGGAAAAGGCCAGGAATATCAAGGCAACCCAGCGTCTTCGATACCATTTTGACTGTGCCATTTTATAATTCCTCCGCTTAATAAGTAGTAATGATATTATGCGTGAGTATGTCGGCTGTTTATTTGCAATAGGTTTCTATAATTAATGGATTTTAATTATTGTTATATTAACGTGCCTATTTTAATAAGACTCTGGTAATCAATTACTGTACTCATAGCGTGACTATCAGTGGTTAACCCGGCTTCTTCGGCGGCCGCCACCGGATTTAAACCCCCGACCAGAATAACCCCGATACGGTTCAATTCTATCGGGATTTCGCAAACTGGTTCACTAGCATTTCCCATCGCAATTAAACCACCCATTCCGGCTTTCTTAAGCTTGGCGACTGTATTCTCAACAATCGGGCGGCAAAGTGAAGGTATCTCTCTATAATTGGCTAATATTTTTCCCTCACCTTTTTGCATGACTTCGGCAACCGATGTCATACGGGCGCGGATAAAAACCTCTGACGGATCCATAGAGGAACCGGCATAATTAATCAGTTCCACAAAACGCAGGGGCTTATTATCCCGTATTTCCAGTATCCCGCCGAAGCGGGAATCCATGGGAACTCCGGCTTTCAATAATGTACCGTTAACGACGATACTGCATACCGTTGCCAGCGCAATTTTACCTTTTGGAACAATGGTGTCACCAAAACGCTCGTCCTCATGGGCTGTCGCCACCAGATCGCTAACACATAAACCCTTATCAAACACCGGCTTCATCACCCTTAGCGCCTCGCCAAATTTATCTTTGGGAAAATATGAAATGTTAACCGGCACTAATCCGGTGCGTTTATCCATATCAAAGTTAGTACGGAATGCCAGTAACTCAATCCTCGATATGGCAAACCCTACTTTGTCTCTTACCAAGGCACTTTTTAGTTCTTCTAACCCTGCATTGGTAATCAATCGCCCGTCTCTGCCAATCAGTTCTGTTAATCCGCGTTCATCCATCACTTTAAGATGGTAGCGTATAGCTCGTTCTCCCAGTTCAATGCCGTGTGTTTTAATCTGGTGAGCGATGACACGGGCACCTAGCGGTTCTTTTGAATCTCTAAGGATTTTGAGGATGGCAGTTTTTTTTCTTTCAACATCGTGGACATCATGGCTTACCATTTCTGTTAGCTCCTACCGGCGCATCTAAATACGATGTTCTTCTCGCACAATTACGCGCGGACCGCCAGCGAGACTGGTGCTCCAGTCCTTAGGCGTTCGTATTTGACTCAACTTTTCGGTTTGGTTGATGGCCTTTAACCGCTGGTAAATAAGTTGCCAGACACACGCTCGATCGGGGTTGACCTCACAGCGGTCTTCAAGGGAACCGCCGCATGGGCCATTCATTTCGTGTTTCGCACAGCGCGTCACGGGACAAATACCGCCGTATTCGTTTATCACACAGGTACCACAGGCAGCACATTTCTCCGCCCAGACGCCGCGTTCTTCGAGAATGCCGATGAATTTGGTATCAAGCCCTGCGTAAACCGGTTTATTCGGGTAGCGTTCGGCAATCGCCTGGACGCCGGCGCCACACCCCAGCGAAAGTACAGCGTCCACTTTTTGAATGGCATCCGCGGTTTGTTCTATAAAAATGTTGTCGCACTGCCGCTCTATAGTACCTTCCTCGATTTTCAAGTTTATACCTTTGACTCTACCGGCAATGCGTAATGCCGAAGCAATAATGCTTACTTCCCGCTCTCCGCCGGCCAAACACACTGTAACACAAGTACCGCACCCTAATACCAATATTTTTTTATGGTTTTTGAGGGTCTCAAGCAGTTCCTGGATATTTTTTCTTTCTGCGACTATCATAATGATTCTCCTACCGAACCGGCGACAACCGCCAAATAAAGTGGACCTAATTTGTGCACAGTTTCGGCCATTTCTTTCATTGCTTTAACAAACAAGGGAGCATTGCCGGCGGATACATTAACCATGCGGAGACGCTCCGGCTCAATACCAGATTCCGTTAGTAATTTGGCAGTACTATTAACGCGTCTTTTAGCGATAAGGTTCCCATCTTTAAAATGGCAACTTCCTTCTTCACAACCCGCTACCACAACTGCATCGGCACCGCTCTCAAAAGCCCTTAATATAAAACCTACTTCCAGCCTACCGGTGCAAGGCGTTCGTACTACTCTTATATCCGAGGGGTACTGGAGACGCATCGAACCTGCAAGGTCGGCCGCGGCATACGCGCAGTAGTGACAGCAAAACGCGACGATGGTGTGTTTGCTTTCCGTATTCATCAAATCATTTACTCCGTAATGCCCGCGGGAACCCCTGTGTTTTCTGTTTTTTCCACCCGGAAAAGTTCATCGATCATTGCCTTGAACTGGGTTGTTTCAAAGTTACTCAGGTGTATGGCGTTCGCCGGGCACTCTGAAGCGCAGATGCCGCAACCCATGCACTTGGCAGCTACAATCTCCGCTTTCTTATCTTTATTCAACTCGGGAGATCCATAAGGACAAACACGTATACAAGTAGCACAGGAAATGCACTTGCTCTGGTCTACCCAGGAGACCTGTCCGCTGACCTCGAGTTTGGTTTTGGATAATACTGTCGCCGCTCTGGCCGCAGCTGCTTTTGCCTGGGTGATATTTTCATCCATCATCTTCGGAGAATGTGCCAAACCGCAAAGATAAATACCTTCCGTCGTAAATTCGACCGGACGCAATTTCAGGTGAGCTTCTAGGAAAAATCCATCAGAGTTAAGGGGCACCTTGAGCAGATCTGCCAGAGAACGGTTAGCCGGAGCGGCAACTCCGGTAGACAAAACAACGGTATCTGCTTCAATCTGCAAATCTTCCGGTAAATCTGGACTCTCCACATTTAAAGTCAAGCTTTTATTTGGCGTGATAACTGGCGGATTTTCCGGGTTGTAACGGATGAATAAAACGCCCGCTTCGCGTGCCTGTTTGTAATATTTCTCGCGGAAACCGTAGGTCCGTATGTCGCGATAGAACACAAAAATATTCGCAGAGCTGTCCGCTTTTTTTATACGGAGAGCATTCTTGATGGCCATTGCACAACATAGACGGCTGCAATAACGCCGTTCACTGTTACGGGAGCCGGCGCATTGTATCATCACTACATTCTGATGCATGGCGAATTTGCCTTCGTATAATTGTTTTTCCAATTCGGTCTGGGTGATGACATTTCTTGCTTTTCCGAACAGGAAATCCTCAGTCTGGGCTGGCACTGCGCCCGTAGCGACGATGATGGCGCCGCAGGTCAAGTTACTTTCGGTGGTATCGCGTAAAAGGGTTATCTGGAAATTACCGATGAAGCCGCTGACCCCTTTTATTTCAGTGTACAAAAAGATATCTATATTAGGATGTGTCTTTACACGGTCAATAAGTTCGGCGGTAAAACCGGCAACATCTTCATGTTCGAGAGTGTATTTCAATTCATGTAAATTACCGCCCAGGCAATCGGATTTCTCCACTAAATATGTCTTGAAACCCTGGTCGGCAAGCGCTAAAGCAGCTGTCATACCACTCAGCCCTCCCCCGACCACCAAGCCAGTTTGATCCACGGTAATAGAAGATTCCTGCAGCGGAGCCAATAACCGAGCGCGTCCGATAGACATTTTTACCAACTCGATCGCTTTTTCCGTGGCTTTTTCCGGCTCCGATGAATGTACCCAAGAGCATTGATCGCGGATATTCGTCAGTTCGAAAAGGTATGAGTTGAGTCCTGCTTCCCGTAGGGTATCCCGGAATATCGGTTCATGGGTGCGAGGCGTGCATGATGCGACTACTACTCGGTTAAGACGTTGTTCGAGTATCACTTTGCGGATATCGTGAAGACTGGTATCAGAACAGGTATACATTGTGTGGTTAGCATAGACCACACCGGGTTGTTTTGCAGCAATTGCCGCGACCCTCTCCACATCGACCACAGAGGCGATATTTTTACCGCAATGGCAGATAAACACACCTATTCTCGGTTCTTCGCCGGTAACATCATGTTCTCCGGGATACACTTTCTTGACTACTAGAGAGTTGCGTGAATATGCCAGCAGCCCTTGCGCCATGGAAGCCGCAGCGGAAGCCTGAGTAACTGTCTCCGGTATGTCCTTGGGTTCCTGGAACGATCCCGCGACGTAGACCCCCGGTCTGGAGGTTGACACCGGCCTGAATCGGTCGGTGGCGCAGAAACCAAACTCATTCAGTTCGACTCCAATCTTAGCAGCGCTGGCTTTGGCAGCCAGTCCGGCTTCCATGCCAACAGAAAGGATGACTAAGTCGAAGTCTCTGGTTTCTGCTTTACCATTAGCGGTAGCAAATTGTATACGCAGGGCTTTTGTACCGGGCATTTGCACAATGCGTGACGGCGTACTGTGTATGTAATCAATCCCCTGGCTCTTTGCGCGTTCGAAATATTGATCAAAATCTTTTCCGTGAGCGCGGATATCCATATAAAATACTGTAGCTTTCAGGTCCACGGTATGATCGGTGGCTATCAGAGCTTGCTTGGTGGATACCATACAACACACCGACGAACAATAATCGTTCCCGCAACGCTCATCGCGTGAACCCACACATTGAATCCAGGCGATGCGCTTGGCTTCACCCCCATCGGACCGGCGGATCACGTGACCTTCAAAGGGTCCCGAGGCGGAAAGCATCCTTTCAAATTGTACACTGGTCAGCACGTTTGGATACCGTCCGAAACCGAACTCTCCCTTTTTCGCTGCGGCAAATTCTTCGAATCCGGGGGCAAGAATGACTGCTCCAATATCTAGCTTTAACGTCCGCTGTCCCATAAAATGGTCGATAGCATTTTGTTCGCAGGCTTTCACACACTCAAGACATTCAGAACACATGGCACAATTCAGGCACCGTTCGGCTTCCGCCAGCGCCGCCTCTTCGGTAATGGTATTTTCAACCTCGGTAAAAACCCCCCACCTCTCGGAAATTGGCAGTTCCGATGCCTGAGCCCTGATTTTTTTCTCCTGTCCTTTGGCGGTGGGCAACAGATCGTCTGGCAGTGGTTGTAGACTGTCTTCCCACCGATTGGCGAGCAACTCTTCTTTATGCAAATAACGGTCGATCGATTCAGTAGCGCGTTTGCCCGCCGCCACGGCGTCAATTACACTAGTCGGACCGGACACGCTATCACCACCGGCAAAGACTCCCGGTACGTTGGTTTGTAATGTCTTCCTGTCGGACTTTATCCAACCTCGTTCCGTATAGACGCCTATTTTCTGTGAAAATTCTTTTTCCAGCCCCTGCCCGATAGCAACAATTATCTGGTCAGCATCGATAAATGTTAATTTCATTTCATCGTAAACAGGATTAAAACGTTTATCTTGGTCGAATACGCTAACGCAACTTTTCAATTCAATGCCGGTAACGGCTCCGTTTCCGATAATCCGACGGGGTCCCCATCCATTGGAAATGGAAATACGTTCTTCCAATGTTGCATTAATCTCTTCCGGTAAAGCCGGCATTTCGTCTCGTTGTTCCAAACAGACTAACTCCACAGAGTGTGCACCCAGCCGTATAGCTGTTCTGGCAGAGTCCACCGCTACGTTCCCACCGCCGATGACGACGACCTTACCTTTTACCTGGGGGCGGGCATTAGCGCTAGCGGCTTGGCGGAGAAAATCGGTGGCATAAACCACACCCTTTTTATCTTCTCCCTCGATGCTTAATTGCCGGCTTGTCTGTGCGCCGACACTCAAGTAAACAGCCTCATTTTCTTTTCTTAACTGCTCAAAAGAAATATCTTTACCCACCCGGCAATTGAAGATAAACTTAACGCCCTTACGGCGAATTAACTCTATTTCGTAATCCAGGATGTTTTTCGGTAAACGATATTGCGGAATTCCCCAACGCAGCATACCGCCCGCCAACGCCGCTGATTCGTAGATCGTAACCGCATAACCTGCATCTGCCAAGTCCCTGGCCGCAGTTAAACCTGAAGGTCCGGCGCCGACTACTGCCACTTTTTTAGCACCTTCGGTCGGTTTCTTTTCTGCCGGTAGGGCTCGTTTACCGGACGCCACCATTTCCATTTCTTTATCGGAGGCAAACCTTTTTAGTAGCCTGATTGCAACTGCTGAATCAACATCCTTGCGCGCACAGGCAGCCTCACAGGGATGGGTACAGACGCGACCGCAAATAGCAGAAAGCGGGTTTCTTTCACGAATGAGGTCGACGGCTTTTATATATTCCTTTTTCTTGATTAACTGCACGTATCCCTGGACGTTCACATTGGCGGGACAGGCAATTTTACAGGGTGAATGGCCATTTTTGATAACGCTAAAGATATTCGGAGTCGCTTGCGCATAGGGCTTGGCGATAGCTTTACGAGAACCCAGGCCCCTTTCGAATTCATTAGAAATATTGACCGGGCAAGCATCTGTACACTGCGCACAAGCTGTACATTTAGACTCGTTTACATAGCGCGGATGGCGCACGACGGTGGCTTTAAAGTTACCCGGTTCCCCTTGCAGATCTGTCAGTTCAGAGAGGGTCAGGATTTCAATATTTAAATTTCTAGCGCATTCCACTAGCTTTGGAGAAACGATGCAAGTCGCGCAATCGCCGGTAGGGAAAGTCTTATCGAGTTGTGACATCATCCCGCCGATGGCAGCATCCCGTTCTACCAGGTAGACCTTAAATCCAGAATTTGCCAGGTCAAGCGTCGCCTGGATGCCGGCAACACCACCGCCCTGTACCAGCACCGCCCCTATTTTTGTGTTTTTATTTTTTTCCATTCCGATTTCCTTCCGAACGAGGCGTAATAACTATTTTACCGTTTTTACGGTTTTCATTACTTTTACGGGATTCGTCATTAACCGTTGCAGTCCAAGATCTTTAGCCGTCGCACCCAGGCATATCCCGATGAGCTGGGTGATGTATAAAACCGGCATCTCGTAATGCTGGCCGGTTGCTTTTTCAATATCAATTTGTCGCAAGTCAAGGCTAGCGTGACACATTGGGCAGGCCACGGCGATGCAATCCGCGCCGGACTTTTTTGCCATTTCAATTATCGAGGCGGAAAATTTCACCAGCAGGTCGGTGCGCGTCAGATTTAGCCCGCCGCCGCAGCATTCTACTTTGGATGGCCAATCTAGGGCCTCCCCCCCCATTACCGTCACCAAGTCATCGAGTGAAGTGGGATTCTCGGGATCGTCAAATTGCATGATTTCGTGGGGACGCACCAGGAAGCACCCGTAATAGCAAGCAACCTTAAGCCCGTTTAAAGAACCGTTAAAGGCTTTGCGGAGCTTTTCAATCCCGACATCTTGAAGCAGGATCTCAATGAAATGACGTACAGGCACTGAACCGTCGTAATCGGATTTAATAAGACCATTGACGCGTTCTTTTATTTGTTTCGAGTTTTTAATTTCAAAGTTGGCAGTTTTCATACGATTGTAACAGGCGGCACAATTGACCACCATATCCATACCCATTTTTTGCACTTGTATGAGATTCGCTGCTGGCAGAGCAATAGATAACATTTTATCGGTCTGGTGTGCAGCCGAAGCCCCACAACACGTCCAACCTTCGGGTTCGACGAAATCAATACCAAGTTTGCTTGCCACAGCCAGACTGGATTCATGCATATCCCTGGCGGTGGAATGAGCGGAACAACCCGGGTAATAGGCGTATCTCATTTACCGCTTCCTTTTTTTGGTAGGGTACCGGCGAAAATTTGTGCGACCTTCTTTTTATCTGACCCGGTCGGTGGTAATAATGCCAGTTTGCCCTTTCGTAGCATCGCCGGCATTTTTTCCACATCCTGTTTGATTTTACGGGTTCTGAGTTTGTAGGCCATGATCATCGAAAGGTCATATGCCCGCCCGAAAGAACGTACTGTGCCCAAGAACATGCGGTTAAACATTGGCATATCGCCTTTCGGTACAGCTATTCCCTTTTCTATTGCTAATGATCTCATTGCGTCGATTACCGCAGAAATATTGATTCCCATGGGGCAACGGGCGTAGCACGTTTCGCAGGAAAGACAGAGCCAGACCATTTCCGCATCCAGGAGTTCATTACCGGTGCCCAACTGCAACCTACGCACAATCTCGGACGGCGGTATTTGCGTATAAGTAGCAACGGGACAGCCACTGGTGCATTTCTTACACTGATAGCAGGTATTTAATGTCACGCCGGACATTGCTTCGACGGTGGCTTTGAGGCCACCAGCATTATGCTGTTTCTTCACCAATATCGTCATCTTATTTGCCCCCGTCTTTTTGTTGTTTAGCGGCCAGTGCTGCAATCGCCGCCGGGGCTACTTTGCGGTATACATCGGCGGGATCTTTCGCTATTCCGTTTACGGTCAATAATTCGTTAATCGCGATGCCGAAGAGGCGTTCATTTTCCTCGAGGAAGGGTAAAATAATCTCCCAGTCTTTATCTACAAGCTCCGTGAATTTACCGCCGTTAAGCTGCTGCGGGCTAATGCGTTTACCAGGGTCTCGGATATAAATAGCTCCACCGGAAGCAAGCGAGAAAAGGTTACTTCCGGGGTACGGTTCTACCAAAGGCAACAATCGTCCCTCTTCGTCCACACTCAAACCATTGAGGATAACGAAACCTCCATCATTGTAGACATCTCCAGCCATAAAAGATTCGGCCAAAAAGTCGAGGCAGGTGCCGTTAATTACCACTCTCGGCTTACCAACAGAATTGATTAACGGTCTTCCGGCAGCATTGCCGAGTACGTAAACAGAACCGCCTTTGGCGCCATACATAAATGTCTGCCCCACATCTCCATAGATCACCATCTTACCGGTTTTGATAATTTGCCCAAGCTGGTCCTGGGCGTTGCCATGAACCGTGATGGTCAATCCGTCGATACCGGAACCAAGATAATCACCGGAGCTATCATAAACGTCAATCGTGACGTCATCGGTCTCGGGACCTAACCCGCATCCGATGTATCTCTGGCCCACGCAGTTGTAGCTGATAAAATGCCGCCAACCCTTGAAATAGGCATCCATAATCAAGGACGCGTCAGACGTTTCTCCCTCGGCGGGGAAGCCGGTGGTATCGATCACCAACGTCGTCTCGTCGGGTGAGGGCGCTCGTAGCTGACTTTTTGTTATTAAATTAATCAGCCGGTACATTCCCGGCGCTTTTTCATTACCTTCCAAACCCGGCAGACCTTTGAAAACTTGGCTGAGCGCAAGCCGCACCAGATATATAACATGATTACGTTTTTTGTTACCGGCAGGGTATTTCCTATCATTAAGTAAGGTGAGCGTCTCAAGGGCAACCGCAGTGTTTTTGGGGTCCCTCCCAAAAACCACGATTGCATCCAGCATAACTCTCAGGTTATCGAAAGACCATTTCGTTACGTTTTCGCGAATGTAATTATAAATGCCGATGGCATCATGAGTATCCAGCCTCTGTCTAAGCGCCGATTCACTAGTAGCGTCGTGACCGTTCTGGCTTCCTGTAAAATTACATGCTTCGGTTGCTGCGGGCATCGGTACTGCCCTGCCGAATTTATCCGTACAGTTAATACGCAACTGTCCCTTCTTATCGGGTTCGAGCGTAAATATAAACGCTCCGCCGTCTGTATGACTTCCGCCCCGGGCGTTCCAATAACGGTCGGCTACCGGGCAAATACGATCGTCATCCCCGTGCAAACTGTATAATGTCGCATCGATCGCCTGCTTTTCAGAACCGATCAATGCCACCTGCACCGCACCGTCAGAAAAGGCAAAAACCTGAGGCCTCAGCATGGCTGTATCAGTGATCCCCATCAGTCTTAATTTTTTCTCAGCGGGTTCGTTATGCGCGATAATGAAAAACCACGGACCATCTGGCGAACCGTGAATATGGGTTGCTTGGATTGCACGGTACATTGATTGCTTTTCTACCGGTAACTTATCAAAATCCAGTTCCGAAGTCGGTGCCATGGATTCAATGACGTATTCCAGCGGGTAACCGTATGTCCGGTGCAGCAAATCAAAGAGGTGTACGGACACTTCGGTATCGGTTAAAAATTGCGGGTAAATGTGGCGTTGTGCCAGGTAGTCGCATACCGATTGGTAGTTAGCAAAGTCACCGTTATGTACCAGAGCCGTATTGATGCCACCGAAGGGATGCGCCCCGCCTGGATGCCAGACGCGCCCTTTGGTCGGGTATCTCTGGTGGGCGATCCACACGTGCGCCTTGAGGTCTTCAACATCATAATACTTCGTAATTGCCTCGGCGTAACCAACAACCTTCAAAATCATGATATTTTTGCCCTCGGAGAGAACGAATGCCTTTTGTTCCCCGAGCGAAGCGTAATATTCCTGGTTTAAATTGTAAGAATTTTGGTGGATGAACTCGTCCTCAGTGGCATTCCGATCCATTGCTTCGAGGTGATTTTTCGCAATAAATGAATTCAATACTGAAGGCTTGACGCGGACGAAGTAACGCCAGACATCCGGTGGTTTAGCCTCCAGCCCTGAAATGGTAGTCCAATCGTCGACCGTTTGAATCCTGCCAGATACATTGATATCAAAATTAGGGACGATATATTTCTTTTCCAGTTCCGGTCGAATGGCATTATCCAGAAATGCAACATGCAACATATAGTTGTCGTCTAGCACAGCGCGGGACACTCCTAATTGCTCCGGGACAAAACCGAGTGCGGCGACGCCACCCCCCTTACCGTTGCCGCGGTTGTGCATCTGGCGGGAAGGCTCGTAAATATGTTTTGCTCGTACGGGTTCAGAACAGCAAAAGCCAACCACGCCGCAGCCGCCCTCTTCTTCCCCTTTATTGCGGGCTGAATATGGTGTGTTTTGTGTCAACAATGCTTTCGAAACGAGTAATTTCTCGATTAATTCATTGTTCATTTTTTAGTTCCGACATCATTGTTATAATCCAGGTGTTCCAGGAGGTCGCTCCGTCCTCGTAATTCCGTGATGCTGCGCATACCGAAACTCTTGAGAATGCCCTTGATTTCTTTTTCCCAAGCCGAGTAGAGATTGACGATGCGTTGCGAGCCCCACTCGACACTAAATTGAGCACTCAATTCCGGGTCGGTGGTCGCAATGCCACGTGGGCAACCTCGCCCGCTTTCGCACCGGCTGCAATGTATGCAACCCAAAGCCACCAGCTCGGCAGTGCCAACGATCACCCCATCGGCACCCAACGCAATAGATTTGGCAATATCGTGTGCTGTCCGCAGCCCTCCACTCACCATCAGAGTCACCTTATCGCGTATTCCCTCTTTCTCGAGGAAACGATGAACTTTGATAATGGCATATTCAATCGGCATGGCGATATTTTTCTTGGCGATATCCGGAGCTGCTCCTGTCCCGCCGTAACCACCATCAAGGTGCACGATATGACTGCCGGCAAAATAACTCCCCACTGCCACCATATCCACATCGTTGGGCGTCGAAACTTTCGTCGCAACGAGCGCCCGGCGGTTGAGATGCTTAATCCAATCAAGATGTTTTTTATGGTCTTCGATGGAATACACGCTGTGGAAAGGGAATGGCGAAAACAGCGAAATGCCCATCACGGTTTCGCGGATTTTGGCCACACCCGGAGTTACTTTATCTGCCAATAAATGTCCGCCCAGACCGGGTTTAGCACCCTGTGCGTATTTGAATTCAACGATTCGTACACGCTGGATTGTCTCCTCGCGTACACCGAATAGACCGGTGGCTACTTGAGTTATCGTATGGTCATCATAAGGCCGGAATCTTTCCGGATAGCCGCCTTCGCCAGTACAGGTAAAGGTGTTGAACGCCGTGGCAGCTCGGGCTTTTGCCAGTTGTGTTGACATACTCACCGACCCGAAGGACATGCCACCGCCATACCACGGAACATCTATGCGAATGTTGGGACGCCCATCGTTGCGCCGATTAAGTTCGACACCGATATCAATTTCATTTTCATTAATGTCAACCGGGGGTTTTGCCGGGAATTTAAATCTGATTCGGTCAAAGCCACCGCCGGAGTTACCTGTCTCATATTCATAGTTATATTCGGGAGGTGGAGGATTACCGGTTTCTGCCATTTTCCATGTTGCCAGAATCATGTCCCCAGGCCACCGGAAATCACCCAACAGTTTCATTTGCGGGTTTTCCACGAGTTGCAGCGCTTTTTGCGGACATAGATCCACACAGTAATGGTCTGTTTTTTGACAAGCGGGTCCGATGCAGACCTGAAGTTTGGGGGAGGAGAATAGCTTATACCCTGGTTTAAGAACATGTACGCCCTGCGGGCAAACTTTCGCGCATTTCCCACATTTTATGCAAGCACTATTTCGCCGAATGATATATTTCGCTATCTCGTTACGGTATCTTGGCGGCGCAAGCTTTAGCTCTCTCGAGACGGCAGTCTGCGGTACCATTGTTTGTATTGTTTTTTCGGGGAGAATTAAATTAAAATCGCTTTCTTGAACCAAAGAGTTTACCAAAGGTCTCCTCCTCCAACTCATCGAAGAACATGGCGCGTCCGGTTTCACCACGTAACCGTCGGGCTTCTCTAATACCCATTGCACCCATCATCTCTATTAACTGGTCGTGCCAAGCAACAATTAAGTTGAACATACGCCCAACCCCGTAAATAGCTTCGATTTTTTCGATATCAACCGGGCAACTCGAAGATGGGTCGCATGTCGTACACAATTTACATTCGAGCGCGACGAGGAGGGGTAAGTCAATCGTCACCGCATCGGCGCCGCATAAAATTTGTTTAGCCATGTGTTCCGCAAGGGCGATGCCCCCACCTGCAATCAAAGTCATCCCATCACGATGCCCGCTTTTTACCAGGGATTTATGTACCTGCAAGACCATGTCTTTTATAAACCTGGGATTATTTACACCTATCTGATTCCCGTTTAAATCTCCCACCAGGTGCAAAACCTCAATCCATGTATTTTGCCCGAGTTCAATCGCTCGTTCCACGCCTGTCGAATCCATTTGGATTCTTATCGAGACTACGGCCTCAGGGTTCAGTTTTTTAAGTTCTGTAACCCGGTGTTCAATATCATGCCCATCGGTAATTTCCACCATTTTAATTTTTAGTAAAAGTTCTGTGGACGGCAGCTGGTTACCGCTGCCAAGGAAAAACACCAAGTTAGGTAAATATTTTTGTTTATCTGCCCCAAGTAGATCGTAATCATTGTAATCTATTATCGTTAAAGTGCCGGTTCGCGCCGCTGTCGCCACCATAAAGGGTACCAGATTTGAACGACGATAGGTTGGAGGTAACATATCGATGATCAGAGGCATCGGTATATCTATGATCGGGGGTAGCGCTAGCGCTTTCCCGTAAACGTCAAAGGATAAAAATCCCGGCTTCCTCCCGATATCCACCGCGGTACTGATATATTCGCGACCGTGGATGCCATCTCTAGTCGGGCGGACAATTTCTGACATATCCGTCCACATAGAATCGAATCCGTTGCCGGTAAATTTACCGCGATACCCCGCACCGGAGACGGGAATTTTACCATTTTCAGCCTGCGCCCAGGTGGTTTCGATGATCGCTGGGGTCCAGTAGTCATTACCCAAATTTTCATAGGCAGGATTGGCTGATAAAGCCAATATCCCTTTGGTGCAATTTTGCACACACGAAAAACATCCCATACATTCGGAATAGATCGTATCGATGTTATTCAACCTGCGTATGTATTGGGTTTCCAGACGGTAACGGTCAAAAACACAAGCTTTTTTTACGCAATTGTGACAGCCGGCGCAATCCTCACGCCAGTCAACAACGCCGCATTTGCCTGTACGTGGTAAGCGGGGTGCAATCGTTTTAGCTTCAATATGGTATTTTTCTGGCATTAACTTTTTCCCTATATAATAGCTCTGATGATTTCTCCAATAAACGCATTATTTCCGCCGGAAAGAATGTGTAAACCACGGAGTCCTTTCATATTTTTTAACTGCTTCGCCGTCTCTGCGCAGATAACCAGCCCTTCTTTTTTTTGGGCTTCGGCACTACCTGCGGCAGCCAACCGTTCAACTGTTACTTTCGGGATAACATAATCAGTGTGTGTTTCATTTAATCGTTTAGCTTCATCTGCGCCAGACAACGCAAGGACGCTCGCAATGATACCAGTTCTGTCTGCCAGACCGGCGGTGTTCACTGCATTGATCCATTTTTGAAAGGATGCAACATCAAAGACAGCTTGAGTTTGGATAAACTCTGCGCCGACGTTAATTTTCTTCTCAAGTCGGATTAGATTTAGTTCCAGAGGTTTTAGCCCAGGATTAATTACCGCCCCGATGAGCATGGAAAAATCCCCATTAATTTTAGTTCCATCCAGTAAATACCCCTCATTCATTCCTTTAACCATCGAGATTAACTGGATGGAGTCTATATCAAAGACATTGGCGGACTTAGAATTACCGATCAGTTTCTGATGGTAACCGGAAAGACAAAGCACGTTTTTGATGCCCAACGAAGCTGCTCCGAGCAGATCGGATTGGAGCGCTATCCGGTTACGATCTCTAGTTACCATTTGAAGTACGGGCTCTCGGCCGCAACGCAGCAAAGCAACCGCAGCGGCTACATTGGACAAGGCCACCCCGTTATGATTATCCGCAACATTTATCGTAATTGCACTGTTTCCCAGAGCTTGGGCGAATTGTTCGATATCCGTGGTTACTGCCGTTGGATAAGGTTGATATTCTACAGTAACGATAGAACCGTTACCTTTTAGTTGCCTGGCTAAATTGCTATCTGGTTTCATGGGAACTCCTTATTACAGATCGAACTCAGTTTTTCACGGCAGGTGAAGAGGAACGCTGGTTGTTTCAGTCAGAACCAGAATTGTTTTTCGGAAAATATCCAGTTCTTTAACCACTTGACCCAACCCGTCATCACCCATCTGAATTACAGTGACACGACCTCTACCTAAGCCGGTTTCTTCGAGTAATGATTCCACGGCATCTGCCCGTTTTCTTGCCCTGAGGTTTCCTTCAAAATAACGGCATTCGCCCTGTTTGCAAATTACCAACGCCAGTCCGTCTGCCCCAGTGTCGAATGCTTTGGTAAGGTATAAAATGTCTACTCTACCGGAGCAGGGTAGAGGAATTGGTTTCACCCCGTCGGTGGCGTTATGCCACGGTGATATTAAGTCGGCAGCTTTAAAACTGGTTGAACAAAAAAGTACGTAAATCACCGCGCTTGCCTCTCTCTTAAGCCCGGATAAACAATTGCATTGGTCCTATTTAAAAAAATTCTTCCGTCTGATACGATGGTCAGCCGAATACTTACACCTAATCTGGGGTATTGATACGGAAAACAGTTTCCGCTTGCCGTCTATAATAACTTATCTACAGGCAAGCTGTCAATTAAGTCTGATGCTAATCTGATAATTACTTAATCCAGTTGGTGGTTATCTCATCCCGCCTATAAACAAGGTATGTTTTGATTCATAGACGAACCTATATATACTTCATACAGCTAGTTACTAAACTAAACAAAGAATGGGAATGGTATCAAACATTTGTACGAATCGCTTAACAGACATTGCATAACCATGATATTGGAGGTACACATTGTTTAAACCAAAAGATTCGGGGGTACGTTGTTAATATTTTCCGTATGACTACCTGGGTGCGACATGAACCCAATTTGGCTTTTAGTAATACTTTACATAAAAATCGAAACGAGCAAGAATAAATTAATATCTGAACTAATAGCAAATTAATGAAATTAGGCAAAAGGTTGATGTGCTTTATTTTTTTACTTACAGAAATAGATTAATTATTTTTTGAATTTTATCTTGGCTTCGGTTGTTTACACGCGCTAAGACTAAGGAGTAACATGTCCATACAACAATTGACGTAAAGGAGAATAAACCGATATGGACATGGTCAAAACAGTAAATGGAGATATTTCGGGGAAAATAAAAGGTGAAGCTGGCAAGTTTATGCATGAATATCGGGGAATACCATACGCTAAGTCGCCTATAGGTGATCTGCGCTGGAAACCACCCGAACCAGTAACTTCATGGTTAGGTGTCCGCGAGTGCACAATATATAGCTTGCAAGCCCCTCAATATCCGGATGTTAATGTACCAACTGCACAAAGGATACCCTGTAGCGAAGACTGTCTCTACCTTAATGTGCTAACACCCGCCGAAAAACCGACAGACAAGTTACCAGTAATGGTTTGGTTTCATGGTGGTGGGTTGAGGTATGGTAATGGTAACTGGTCACTATACAATGGACCGGGTTTACCCCAACATGGAGTTGTGTTAGTAACCGTTAACAGTCGTTTGGGAGTGATGGGGTTAATGACGCATCCAGCACTCTCTCAAGAATCACCCCAGGGTGTTTCCGGCAATTATTTATTCCTAGACTTGATTGCCGCCCTGCAGTGGGTGAAGAAAAACATTGCTGGCTTCGGAGGCGACCCTGATAACGTTACCATCTTCGGTGAGTCCGGCGGAGGGACCAAGGTTATCAGCTTAATGGCTTCGCCGTTAGCGAAGGGACTTTTCCACAAAGCTATCTGCCAAAGCGGTGGAGCAACGGTTCGACCGATGACGCTAAGAGAAATGGAGGATTATGGTAAAAAACTTTTTACCAAACTGGGCGTAGATAATAGCTCTAACCCGTTAGCTGCCGCCCGTAAATTGAGTTGGGAGAAAGTGATAGAGATAGACCAGGCAATGAATGTTGAGTTGGGTCAACCTTTTGTTTTTATGGGACCTTGGAATATTGCGGTGGATGGTTGGTTTATGCCCGATTCTCCGGACAAGATTTTCAAAGCCGGTAAACAAAATGCCGTTCCGTTGATAACACTGGCGAACCTCGGCGAACTGTCTGGTACGGGACTCATTGTTGCTTCTCGGATGATTCCCGGGTATGTCAATCTGCTTATAGGACAGAACAAAGCTGGGGTTAAAGGGTATGCCGGTATCTTCGACCAGGTGCCAGCGAATTGGAGGCAAGAAGGGGGCACTTCCTCGCACGCTATGGAATTGCATTACGTCTTTGGTGCAGTTAACGACTCGGCTCCGTGGAGGGTGTTACGCTTCCTTTATCGAGCAGGTGGAGCTAAATCGCCGGAGCCAATAATCGGAGATACTGACAGGCAAGTATCTGAATCTATGATGAAAATATGGACACATTTTGCCAAAACAGGATACCCGGATGTCGAAAGTTTAGTGCATTGGCCACCTTACGCAGAAAATACTGACCTTTATCTCTATATCACTGAGCCACTACAGGTGAAATCAGGATTCTCCAGAGTCGCCCAATAAAAACGGAATGTGATTTATTGATCGAACTTATTCCTGATCAAGGCAGACGGTAGCGTGGTAAATAAGTTGCCTTTTTTTGGGGTACCTATGTACCGAATTTAATATTTCCCCTCGACGGGTCCATACCCTGGCTAAACCGATAATTCCGAATAGTGGGAGAAGCCAGAAAAACAAAGACAGCTATACCGGCAGCTATGCTTGCGAGGATGATAGTAATCGTCTTTGGTCCCCCGAGTAAATCAGATCCAACCCCGGCTAATAAACCACCTAGAGGAGATAATGCCATGCTTAAGTTAACCACGGCGGTTACTCGACCTCGCAATTGGTCCGGGATGGAGAGCTGAAGCAGGGTCTGATTGGTAGCGAGGAAAATCATTTCAAAAAATCCCGACAACATTAGGCAAAATAATGCTAATAATAACGTTGAACTGAAAGCAAAAGCTATTAGCGACAGACTGAGCAGAAAGAGCGCTACGAGCTGCAAACGCCCTCGGTATTCAAACCTTCCTAGAGAGGCAACGACGACTCCGCCTACAATACCGCCTGCACCCACAGATGCCATGAGGAATCCCAATATCCTCCCGGATGTATCTCCAAAAACCTGCACCGCGTAGATAGGCGGCAGGATCGAAAATATCGGAATAGTGAGAAGTGGCATAATTACTCCCATCAACATAAATGTCCGGGTAACACGCTCCTTCGCTACAAACTGTATTCCGTCTCTAATATTTTGTATTGGAGAACCCCGCACTATGTCGATCGATTTCCTTACTGGAAATTTAATTTGCACGATAGTAACAGCCACGAGTACGTAGACACCGGATTGTATGAGAAAGTTACCACCGGCGCCAAACCAGAGGATAAAAAAACCACCTAATGAAGGACCAAGCACACGCATCAGGCTCCATCCGGTTTGGATAAGTGCGACGGCATTAGGAGCAAGAGAACGGGGGACCAAGTCAAAGATAAGAACTTGTCGTAGGGTCATATCAACGGTTTGTACCATTCCCCCCATGAAGGCGAACACGAAAAGATACGATACATTGGCGCGGTCAAAAAGTAACATAATCCCAAGTACAAGTGTGATAGTAAAGAGCCAACCATTTTCGATAATAATAAGGTTGCGACGGTTTAGGCGATCTACCAGAAGTCCAGCCAATGGTATCATGACCAAAGATGCCACGGCTCGAACCAGATTGATAGAACCAAGTATAGTGCCAGAGCCTGTCATATCATAAACAAGCCAGCTTAATGTTACCTGCTGAATCCATTGAGCCGCATTCGAGAAAACACTGCCTCCAAATAGCAAACGGAAGTTTGCAACGCGAAGTGATGAAAGAGCGGAGACGTTATCCATGGATGCATGCAGTACGTCGGCCGCACCCTCTGCGGCAGCATCTTTCTTGGTATCAGAATCGGATTTAAACCACTTAGGCATAATCTAACATTTACACAATCTTCAAACTTTCTAAACTGGATACCAATAATAACAAACGGCTATTAAAATAACAATCAAATTGGATCTCCTGACACAGTTGAAATAACCAGCAGTTGAGACAGAGACAGTATTGTTCGCGATAAGTAGTGAAATCTGACAAAAAAAAGAGGGGGGGACTCATTTCCAGATCACTTGTTCGAGTTTCAAGATTCATTTGTAATAACTCTGGTGAACCTCAAATTTGTTAGGATTTAACGTCCGCCATGAAGAGTAAAAATGTATTAATATGTTTTACTTAAAGTAGAGCGATGCATTGAAGTTGACATATTGTTCAAATAGAGTACACTTATCATACACGACATTGAATATTCACGAAATACGAAACTTGACAAGGTTGGGTATGAAATAATAGAAAGAGATTATTCGGTGAGCCATTTGGGAAAGGTTGATTGAGTAGCAAGGAGGGTGGTATGTCTGAACCAATTATTATGACTAAACAAATAATCGAACAAGTTTTTGATGATACGGCAAAGTCGTATGATAGTGTCGGACCGGGCATATATTCTCAGTTCGGAAGTCATCTGATTGAGAAAATGCCACTTGTGGCTGGGGCTCACGTTCTGGACGTTGCCACCGGTAAGGGTGCGGTACTGTTGCCGGCTGCGCGGCGTGTAGGCTTTCAGGGACATATCATCGGCATTGACATATCCCGTGGGATATTGCAAGAGGCGGAACGGGTAGTAGATGCGTATGGCTTAACCAACGTTGAATTACGCAAGATGGATGCCGAGTGCCTCGAGTTCCCTGACCAGACCTTTGACTTTGTGACTTGCGCGTTTGCGCTCTTTCTGTTTCCAGACATGGAAGCTGCATTGCGGGAGATGTACCGGGTCTGCAAACCAGGCGGTTTCGTGGGTGTTACCTTTTTTAGCAATACGCAGCCGATGTTCCATCCCGTCTTCCCGATTCTGGTTCAACAGCTTATGGCTTATCAAATAGGAGTGCATATGCCACATCCACTGGTGTATGCGCCGGAGGAAGTAGAAGCCGCACTTAGCAAACCCGGGTTTGGCTCTACCAGGACATACGTTGAAGCGAACGAAATCATCTATGAGAAACTGGAAGATCTCTGGACATTCCTCCTTTCTCTACCGATACGTGCCCCTATCATGAGTATGAATGAAGAAACACGGGCTCGATTCAAGGACGAATACTTTGCCAAGCTTCGTCCAATGATCTACGAGGAGGGTTTGCACATATCTGTGGCGATAGTTTATGCAATGGCGAAGCGGTAGGTAGTAGAAATCTCTTACAATTATACAATCGAATCGGCACATAAGAATTTCGTTCATTGAAGACTTATTTTGCGCCCTTCCTGAAAGAAGCGCCAAATTATGCCTATCTCATCACAAATCCGCCATCAACATGCAGGACTTGACCAGTGATGTTCTTCGCGTCCTCGGATACAAAAAAGACCACGGCTCGTCCCATGTCCTCGGGAGTCTGTTCTCTTCCGTTCGGAGTATTGGGCAACACTATGTATTTTAACCAGACTTCTTTTGGAGTCAACACCTGCAATTCCGCCGGTGTCAGCCCGCTCCATGGCGGTGGTAAGCTACCTTCCTTCTGTGCGATTTCCCGCAGCCGGTTTAGCAGGCCGGTCGCTCCCCTCGCCCAGAGCGGTGTGTAAACGAACCCCGGGCAGATACAATTCACGTTGATATTATATGGTGCCAGCGATTTGGCTAGCGTCCACGTAATAGAGATATCGGCAGCTTTCATCGAAGCATAATGCATCTGGGTAGGGTCGGCGATTCGGCCCGAGGTCGAAGATATATTGACGATTTTCCCGCTGCGCTGCGCCATAAAATAGGGAGTTACCGCCTGGCTCAACATGACGTGTGACTTCAAATTAAGCTGATAGAACCTATCCCAGATTTCGGGACTGGCGTACATGAACGGGGGCAAAGTTTCGTTGTTCAGCGATTTACGGTATTCCAGTGCCAGCCTGGTGGTTTCTTCGCTGGAACCGCCGACATTATTGACCAGGATATCGACTTTACCGAAGAAATCTACGGTTTCTTTTACGGCCTTGGTTACCTGCTTCTCATCGGTTAGATTTGCGGTCACGGCCAATGCTTTGTGACCCGTCGACTTCAATTTACTCGTAATTTTATTAGCAGTGTCGCCATTGATGTCAACCAGGGCAACCTGTGCTCCTTCTTCCGCCAGGCAATAGACAATTCCTTCTCCAATTCCCTGCCCCCCTCCGGCAACAATAGCCACTTTTCCCTGAAGTTTCATTTCCTCTCCTTATCACTCTGATTCGCCGGGTGAAGCGGACGAGCCGACTAATTGTCCTCCATCGATTACAACGGTTTCACCGGAGACGTATTTCGCCATGTCCGATGCCAAGAAAAGGACAACTCCAGCCACGTCGTCAGGTTCACCGAGGTATCCCAGCGCATTCCTGTCAGCAGCGGCTCTCCCGGTCGTTGGGTCTTTCCATAATATTTCGCTCAACCGTGTTTTTATTATTCCAGGGGCGATCGCGTTAACCCGTATATTCCATCTTCCCCATTCTCTTGCCATAACTTGGGTTAACATGACATAACCGGCTTTTGTAACGCCGTAAATATTAAGGTCGCCGGCTCTAAAAGCCGCCGTAGAAGCTGTATTGATAATACATCCCCCGCCTTGTTTTTTCATGACTCTTGCCACCAACTGAGCCAGAAAAAACGGCCCCTTCAGATTAACATTAAAAGTGGTGTCCCATGCCCATTCTTCAGCATCTAGTAAAGGGCCGGAATACGGATTTGTGCCTGCGTTGTTGAAAAGAATATCGATCCGCCCGAATTCTTTTACAACTGTTTCCACTAACTTGATCGAATCTGAAATCTTGCCGATGTGTGAGGCGATTGCTAAACTCCTTACGCCTTTACTCCTGATTTTGCCGGCGACAATTTCCAGCTCGGGCAATTTTCTGCTAGCCACGATAACATCTGCACCCGCATTAGCAAAAGCTAATGCGCTGGCTTCCCCAATACCACGGCTGGCACCGCTTACTAAAACCACTTTACCGTTTAGGGATATGTTTACGCCCATTCAGTCCTCTCCTTTGTAAAACACGGTTTTTTCCTTACTGCTGGTCACCTATGTGGGGAATAATCCTGCCCGGCAGTACGATAACACTAATAAGTGTAAAAAGTATTAAGCCAGTTGTCCTCCATCCAGTAGAATTGTATCACCGGTAATATATCCTGACGCGTCCGAGGCGAGTAATAAGGCCGGTCCAAGTATGTCCTGAACTTCGGCCAGACGTCCGATAGGTATGCGACCCGCTTCCGCTGCCAGAACTTTCGGGTCGGACCACATTTCCCTGGTCATTTCGCTCTTGAGGTTAGTCGGCGCGATGGCATTCACCCGTACATTATATTTGGCCAGGTCGCGCGCCATTACTTTCGTTAGCATAATAACACCGGCTTTGGAGATATTATAAGAGTTGCGAGTAGAAAATCCCCTTAAACCTGCTCCTGAGGCAATATTGACGATGCTGCCTTTCTTACGTATCACCATCTTCCTTCCTACTGCCTGACAGAAAAGATAAACCCCCTTAAGATTCACGTCCATGGTACGCTGGAAATTTTCCAGGGACTCCTCGACTAGAGGAGGTCCTCCGGCAATGCCGGCGTTATTCACCAGTATGTCAATGGATCCGAGAGTAGAAATAGCCTTTTCTACAAAGGCATCTACTTCTTCTTTCTGGGAAACATCCACTTTCATCGCGAAGGCGCGGCGCCCTAACCTTTTAATTTCCTGAGCTGTTTTATCCAATTCACCATCTTCCACCACAGCATCGCAAATAGCTACGTCGGCGCCAGCTTCTGCAAAGCATACTGCAATGCCTTGTCCGATACCCCGCCGTGCGCCCGTAACGATTGCTACTTTACCTTTAAGGGTAAAATCCGGTAAGGCCATATCAAAATCCTCCCGCTTATTTCTTTTTCGAGACTGCGTTCTTTACAGTTGGCTCCGCCGGTTTAACCGGCTTCTTTTCCGGTTTTTTAGATAGCGCATCGCGGTCTCCGCCGCTCACACCAGCAATAAACTTGACCAACTTCTTTCTGGATTCGATGTCATATTGAGTAGTAATGGCAATTTGTTCCATGATTGGCGAACCACCACCATGGTAATTGCCGATATTGCCGATACCGCTGGATGCCGAGCAGAGGACATCACCCATATATCTCCAGACCTGCGCCTGGTCTTCAGCCGACATAGAAGGAGCGCGCTTTGTATACTTCAATAAGAGATCCTTTGTATCCGGATTCACAAAATCTCTCTCATGCGGGAAGGTAGCGGGCACTCCACCAGAAATATTACACAGTATTTCCGCTTCACGATAAACGGCTTCACCCGTAAGGCAACGGCCGACGTTGCAGTATATCGAATTAGGTATGTAAGAACCCGGTCCGTACGGCACAAAACCTGTTCCGGGCATATACACCTCGGGTTTACCCAGGTCCGAAGCAGTATAACCTGCCGCGTAACCCAATTCAGATGTCATGATTATTTCCGCCAGCATTTCTCTGACATGAGGAGCTTTGTGAACATTGTTAGTTTCAGCTGCCAATGCCGCCGAGCCTAAAATAACATCGCCGATTGCCGGTTTACAACCGGAATAAGAATGCCGGTGGAATAAAGCAAATAATAATGCCAGTACCCCACCGTGCTGGTATTCACCGGCTAAAAAGACACGTTCCCAGGGAACAAAACAATTATCGAAAATCACATAAGAATCAGTGCTGCCGGGAACAAAACCGCGTTTAAACGTCTCTCTGGGTCGTAAATTATGGATTGTGACTACCTGTTTCATTCCGTCCCAATCGCCGGGCAGGGCAAAGGCAACTGCATAATCTTTATCCTCCGGTCGTAGTGCCCGGGTGGGTAATACGAGCACTTCATCCGCGACCGATGCTTCCGAAATATGTACCTTACACCCGCTGACGACGATACCGTCTTTTAGTCTCTCTTTAATGTGAACGTAAGCGCCGGGATTCGGTTGTTCCGCCGGACGCAGCATTCGGTCGCCTTTGACATCGGTCTGGGCACAACAGCCTACCAGATCCTCATTCTGAAAACGAGTTAGCCATTTCTTGAAATTTTCGTGATACTGAGTGGTACCTTTATTCTGCTTATCAGCTTCATAAGATACGTTATATATGGCGTTAGTTCCGTCGATTCCCATGCACCGTTGAATACAACCACCTACTTTCTGGCAGAGCATGCGGGTCATATCCTGCTTCCGGTGCAGATCCTCTTTGCTCATATGGATGTTAGTGAATCGGTTGATCCTCTTACCGGTCAGATGGGAAATAGCCGTGCAAAGATCCTGATTTTCCGGTTTGGCAGCCTCATCGTAGGTTGTACCGATGGTGTTAAGGCAATCCATTTGCCGTTCATCGGTACGGCTGATACGCTCTCCATCATAATAAATATTTCGTTTCATTTTGGATAACCCTTTGATGTAATCTGCTTTGGTCCTCATTGTCTTTTCCTCTCTTTATTTTTCCTATATATTTTTTAAGTAATTAAGGAATCCAAGTGGTGCCTTACTTTATTATTTTTAACTCCTTTAATTTTTCAATTTGCTCGTAGGCGAATCCATTTTCCCGCAGGATCTCCACGGTATGTTCTCCAACAGCTGGCGCCGGTCTTCTAACATTGGCAGGAGTTTTACTTAGATTAACCGGATTCGCAAGCATTCTGATCTGCCCGTATTCAGGATGGGTATATTTCACGAAAAAGTTATTTGCTTCAGCTTGGGGGTCGTTAATAGCCTGTTTGATAGTTCTCACCGGAGCGTGAGGTATGTCTCTCAATAAGGGTTCCCACTCCGCCGCGGTCTTCGTGGAAAAAAGCTGGTCTAATATGCTAATAAGCAGGTTACGATTCTCCGCTCGGGCATTAAAAAGGGTAAACCTGCTGTCGTTAGCAAGTTCCGGCTTACCTATTGCTTTACAAAATCTCCCCCAATAAGGGTCAGGTCGTAGCATCATTAAAATAAGTAAAATATTATCTTTGGTATAATAACCGGCTGCTAACGGATTCATCAGTTTACTTCTTAAAAAGTAGGTAACCGGAACGTTTGCTTCAAAGGCTCGTTTTGACAATTCTCCGGGAGGTTCGTCCCGCCAATCGCGAAAATCGAGATCCGTTACTAAAGCCCCAGCCACGTCGTACGAAATCTGGTACATTCCAGCGTGCAACAAAGAAACATCAATTTCCTGTCCCACGCCGGTACGCTCTCGGTGGAAAAGAGCCGTCATTATTCCATAAGCCAGTGCCAGTCCGGCGACATTATCGCCGATAGCCGTCCGGTAACCGGGATTCGGGAGAGAAGGTTGTGTCAGCATGTCGCACATTCCCGAGCGTGCCCAGAAAGCAGTAATATCATAAGCTGGGATATCTTTATCCGGACCTTTTTTGCCGTAACCGCTCAGGGAACCGTAGATAATCTTCGGGTTAATCCGATTTAAAACGTTATAGCCAAGCTTAAATTTCTCCATTTCAAATTGACGCAGGTTGGTGACGAAAACATCGGCTTTTTCAACTAATCGATGGATAATTTCCTGTCCGGACGGATGTGTAAGGTCAATGGAAAGGCTGCGCTTATTGCGATTATAATTTTCCCAGTTATAGTTGATTTTAGAGGGAACGCCATTATTGCCTGGCCCCTGCCCGGCTTGGTAATACCGCCAGGAGTCTCCGGTGATAGGATTTTCTACGTGAATTACGTCAGCGCCAAAATCTCCCAGGTGACGGGCTGCCATTGGCACGGCTGCCACCTGGGAGACATCTATTACCTTAATGCCGCTCAGAGCCAGAACCATTCTTTCATTCCTCCCGATAAATCCTGTCTCGATTAAAAACTATTTGGCCGCGCTAGCTGGCAGATGCCACGGCGGATCCGAAGGCAGGTCTTTGAAATCGGGATGGGTCGTCGGCATTTTCATCGTATGTTTGGCAGCCGCCTTGAATTTTTCCCAATCGCTCTGCTGGTAAATTGTCATGCGCTGCGCGGCAAGAGAACCTTCTGCGTGAATTGCCAGTACGCCCATGAATGTATCACCTTCATACCTTAATAATTGGAGAGCTTTAAGACGATCTTCGGTGGAATAACGCGCATCACCACCAAGGTATTTTTCGATCAAGGGACGAGTTTCCGGGTTTTCCCAGTCTTTCATTGAGGGCATTGTCGCGGCGATGCCACCGGCAATATCCTCGACATATTTAACCGCTTGGTGCCAGTTTTCCGCAAACCAGAATTTTGCACAATTTGAATAAACTTCATTAGGTGCTGCGAGTCCGGTCTCCGGATCCATCTTGGCATCGAGTGCCGCCGCCTTACCCAACGCTTCAGTAACGTCGGCGTACATCGCTAACCAGGCAAGCATATCCCTAATTCGGGTAGCCCCGGTCAGTCCATTATATTCGGCAAGGAGCATTGCGAGACCGGCTAAACTTTGTAACTGTACATACTTATAAGTCGCCGCTGTTAGACGATGGTATCTGGCAAACGAGGTTGCCATTAATCTGGAGAATTGCCACTCGCCTCCCAGGAATACAAGCTCGTTGGGTACGAAAACATTGTCAAATATAATCATGGGGTGTCCGCCGCCTCCGGCAAGCGCCGAGTCCGTGGCCAAGAAGGTAACCCCTTTAGAATTTACAGGAACTGCACACGCAACCGCGTAATCTTTTTCAGATTGCTCGTGATTGCGGGAGGGTAAGCAAACCAGCACGTTGGTCATGATAGATTCGCTGATATGTAATTTACAGCCGGTAACAAATATTCCGTCTCTGTTACGATCGACAATCCGGAGATAGAAATCCTTGTGCTTTTGACGGGGGTCGTCGGCATGTAATGCTCTGTTCCCTTTCGGATCGCTAACCGCTGCGCAGATCGAGGGATCGTGTTGCTGACACCACTTCCGGAAATTCTCAACGTTATCAGAATAATGAGTTCCGATTGCCGTATCCATTATCCTGGCACCCCAGGCAACTCCGTTTAATCCGTCGATACCCGTTAACCGGCTGCCGCCAGCCGCAGAGCGGTTCAGAATTTGTATAATTTGCCTTCGTCTTTGTAGGTCCTCACCGCTCTTCGGGATATGATACATGAAGGAGTATTCTTCGCCGTTTTCATTGACATTAAATAACGAACGATATTGGGGCTGGTTGGAGATATAGTACTCCGAAGCATATCTCTCTATGGCTGTTTTGTAAGGAGCGTAGGTGGTAATATCATCTATTCGTTGGCCGTCTTGGTAGACCACTCTACCATCCCGCAAATCCTGTACATACTGCTCGGCTGTCCTGATCATGTTTCCCCCCTTTCTCTATTTTTTTACTCTCTCTCTATATACATTGTGCAAATCATTGATAACAAATTACACGCAAGCTATAATAAAAAAAGGTGATGTCTGAATCTATGCCTGGATTCCCGGATTGTCCACCCTTTATTTTTTTAAGTGTGCGACGCGGTACTTTTTGGTAACTCTAGCTATCTCTCCCTTTCTTGCTTACTAATATTTGCTTCATAATGGCATCGGTTTGTTGTTTGGCATAATCTTCTGGACTCATGATATTTTTTAAGAACCACCTTCGCATAGCGTATTGGGTCCTTAACATCACAACATTGAAAGCTGTGAGGGTAATGTTCTCTACTCGGAACTCACCCGCTTGGATGCCATCTGTTAGTAGTTCTTCAAAATAGAGAATGAGAGCTCGCACTGCATTTAAAAATTGCACACGAACATCAGGCTCTATCAATAATGTTTCACGGTCGATAAATATCGCGTGATCCTGGCTGACTTTATCTATGGTAAGCCAATATTGGGCACATAAGCGAAAAATTTGGGATGGTTTCATATCACCTAGTGTTTGGCGGAAATCCTTGACGGTAAAATGGTACGATACGGCATCTTCAGCAACCAGGTGGATAATATCTTTCTTGGAGCGGAAAAAATGATACACACCACCAGTAGTCATGCCGACTTCAGCAGCCAGGTCCCGCATCGAAGTGTTAGCCACGCCTTTTTTCAGAAAAAGATGAACCGCCGCATTGGCGATTTGTCTTCGTCGTTCAAAAGCGGTTTTTTCTTTTTTACTGGTTTCCCGTATAGTTAAAGTCAAGTCAGCTTTTCCCGGAGATAAACGTTAATAACGATACCTAACGTTTGGTATCTATTTATAATTGTCTTGAGGATAGCACCAAGTTGTAGAAATGTCAAGATATTTTTTAGGCTGCAGGCACCATCTGGGCTATATTTCGCCCCAAGAGTCAGACAACTGATATTTTGAAGTAAATCTAAAAGGACACTATTTCTATTGGTAGCGATGATTTGCGCTCAATCGCCGCTTTAAGCAACGATATTTAGGTATGTTCCTACAAACATTCTACGCGCACCTACTGTAACCGCAGTGACGACTTCAACAGGGAATATCACGGTTCAGTATCGGCAGTGTAGGGGGCTTGTGACTCTTACCAGGGACTTGACAGCTTTAGACGGAGCAAAACGGAGATGGCGTAATCTAACCATCCAATTTAGTTTCTGCAGGCGTAGTGTACGCCCACCTGGATTTCATAAAAACCGAGAGCCCCTACGTTTTATTGTAGAGGCTCTATCATTTCTCAAGTTGTTGTCAGTTGATTTTAGTAATTGATATTATTTGTTTTTTAAATAGGAATCGAGATACTTCTCACTCGGGTAGGTAAAATGTTCGCCTAATAAAAGTCCGATTACCTTGCCGACGAGTTCAACTGATTTATTAATCTTGGCCATTTTGTGGCTCCTTTCGTATCACTTATATTTTGACTTTACAACAAGGAAGTAAAGGCGTCGTTAACAAGGCGGCCAGTAGGTAAAAACGGCATAAAAACAAGGTAACAATCAGGTTAATATTTTGAAGGTGCTCTTATTTTTAGCCTACAGAAAGGCGCTAGGTTCAAAATAGAGGAAAAGCAACATATTTTTACCACAGTTTGGTAATTATAAACGTACGTCGTCATAAATTGAACATACGAACACTACCAAAGCGATGTTACTTTCTTTTAGGGCATCTTGTAAGTTGACAGTTGGCAGCATGGGTTATATCATCGGATACAAGTATTATTATTGGGGGAATTATGAAGTTACAGGAATCGATTTCAATAAAAAGCATGACTCTGAAGAACCGTATTGCAATGGCACCGTTTGCCAACTATCCGCGGAATCTTAAAGATGGTAGTATCAACGATTTGACTATTCGATGGTATGAAGTACGGGCAAAAGGTGGGGCTGGCTTCATCATGCACGGACCTGCCTGGATACAACCCCAACAGATCCCGATGTTTGCCAGACAGAATGAAATAATTCATGGCTATGGCTGCAAGATTGGGGTTCAGCTTGTAGGTACAGGGCCGATGAGCGGGGTCGGGCCGTCATTACCACCTTATCCGGATCCTCTTCATGGAAAGCTGGGTTTGTTTGAATATCAGACAGGGCAATACGCGCAGGTTCATGAGATGACCGTTGCGGAAATCGAGCAATGGGAAAACTTACTAGCCGGACTCGCAAAAAATAGTAAGGATGCCGGTTTTGATTGTGTGGAATTGCATTGTACCCACGGAGCGGCATCCATGGCGTCGGCTTTTGTCTCCCCATATTACAACCGGCGTACCGATGAATATGGCGGTAATTGGGAAAACCGTATGCGGTTTCCGTGCAATGTGATTCGTAAAATGCGGCTTGTTGTTGGCGAAAATTACCCGATATTCGTGAGGATAAGTGCTGATAATTTACTCGGCACCAGAGGCGTTACTATTGAAGATACGTGTAAATATGTCGTCCCGGCACTCGAAGCTGCTGGTGTGGATTGTTTCGATGTTTCACAAGGTTCGATGATACACTCTCCCCAGGGGATTATTTTACCAGGGTATTACCCCCGTAACTGTTTTATTTATCTGGCTGAAGCCGTAAAAAAGGTCACACGAAAACCGGTAATCGGCGTAGGTAGAATTGTAGACATGGAAGCTGCAGAACGGATGTTGCAGGAAGGGAAAGCCGATATTATTTACATGGGCAGACAATTGACCGTCGATCCCGAGACCCCGAGGAAGTTTTTCGAAGGCCATCCGGAAGATATTCGCAAATGCATCGGTTGTGTTTATACCGAACTTCTTCCGGATGGGAGTTTGGGTATCTGCGGTCGTCCCTGCGCTATTAATTACGATATCTCCGATAATCCGATCCCGATGAAGCCTGCCGTAGAAGCCAAGAAAGTAGTGGTGGTTGGTGGAGGAGTAGGCGGTATGGAAGCAGCCCGCGTTGCCAGCCAGCGCGGACATAAAGTAACTTTGATGGAGAAAGAATCAGTCCTTGGAGGAATGGTTTCCGCCCTGGCGAAAACCAAGCTTACGTCTGAGTTTCAGAATATCATCGATTTCCAGAGTACTCAACTACGCAAGCAACATGTTGATGTCCAAGTCTGTATGGAGGCAAGTGTAGCAAACATTGTCGCATTGAAACCGGATGTGGTCATTGTAGCCTGTGGTTCATCAATGGTTGTCCCCGATATTGCGAAAGGTATATTGGGTGTCATGGATCATATCGAAGCCTGCAACAACCAGCGTGCCATCGGCCAGAAAGTAGTGATCTGGGGTCTGGTATCGGCTGAGTTAGCTGTTTCTCTGGCTGAGGCAGGTAAAGATGTGGTTATGATTGGTAGAGGTGGCGAAGAAACGCTGGCCCGAGATTATCCCTACTCAAGAAGGTTTTACATGATGCGTAAATTAACCGATGTAAACATACCGAGAGAAACCCCGGAAGCCCAAAAGGTGTCAAATCCTAAGGTAATGTATTATGTGGACGTGGAAAAAATAGAAGATGGTCAGATTTTTATTATCGACAGGGACCTTGGACGGAAAACGCTCCAGTATGACACCCTGATTATTTCACGGGAAAGAGCCCCTAATGATTCCCTGTTTAATGGTTTACAAGGGAAAATCCCGGAAGTTTACAAAATCGGTGATTGCGCAGCCGTTGCCGACATAAAAAAGGCAATATGGTCGGCTAATGAAATTGCCCGCACTATTTAAAAACTATACGGCTCCCGGACGCTTTAATTACACTCAAGTTTTCCTGATAGAACCCAGGAATAGTAGCAGTTCGCGGACGGTCTCGTCAGGAGCTTCGATAGCGGTCATGTGACCGACTTCTTTGATTATAACGTGTCGGTTATTCGGGATTTCCCCGGCCATGATTTCGCTAGGGGCGTGGAATACGATATCGTACTCGCCCAGTAAGATTAAAGTAGGGCACAGAATCTTTCTTAATCCTTCGACTTTAGGATCCGGATCGGTGTAGAACGAGGGATAAAAGATCGTATCGATTTTCTCTGTATTCTCCGGGAGGCGGCGTTGGTCGAATCCTTCCATCATTATTCTCAAGCGGCTTCTCTCCGGTTCTTTACGGCGTGCGATGGAGAATGTCCATACCCCCGGATTTACCGTCCAGCGGGCGTTAATCTCGTCTTCTGTAGGGTTAGGGTGATCCGCAAGCCACTTCCGGCCTTCTTCCAGTTGCTGCCTCATCAGCTCTTCATTTTCCATGCCGGGGACCAGAGGACGTGTCGCCGAGCCCGTATCAGTCAGCATCAGGCTGAGTAACCTTTCCGAGTATTTGATTCCATAATGGGCCGCTACCATACCTCCGGTAGCATGGCTGAGAAGATGGAATTTATCCAGCTTCAGGTAGTCCGCGAGTCTGTTTATATCCTCAACCATGGTGTCAACTGTAAATCCCCAGGGTTCTTTTTCAATGATAGTGCGCCCATGGCAACGCATATCCATAGAAATAACGCGATACTTTTCCGCCAATGCGGCAGTGACCCCTCCAACTCTCCAGTAACCGGTATCTTCGCGAACGCCGTGGTTGGTTATTATTACCTCCCCTTTACCAACGTCCTCATAATATGTTTTGAGATTACTACTTTCAAAATATGGCATAACAGCCTCCTATTAATGTTCCTTTTATAAATAAAATTGAATTACATTACATCAAACCTGTATATTACTCGATGGCCTTTCTTCCATAGGTCGCCAATTAAGGTAGTCATCATCCAATAATTAATTAAATTAGCCACTATGCTACTAAAGGAGATAATAAAATGTCAATACATTATTAACTAATATTTTTGAGATTTTCAACTATTCTGCCACGGCGTTATTTCAATTATTAAAACTTGTTGGTATAATCATCTTATAATTTAAAGAAATACTTAACATAATATTTATTATCGATGGGTATATCAGATGAAACCGAAAACCAAATCAATATTAATCGATTGGTCGTAGGTTCGATATCTATCGAGTTCAGAACGTGCCCCTTTTCTTCCCGAAAAATACGATTTCCGCAAAATGTTGGAGGCTCTTTTGAAACCTGACGGCAAAATTACGGGAGATATGCAGCCCATCAAACTTTCCGAACCACTTTTTGATCGGTGCGGTACGGTCTTTGAAGCTCTTAAGACAAGAAGAACGTCCCGCTCCTTCAGCGATAAGAAAATCACACTCCAGGTTCTATCAGATATCCTCTGGGCTGCTCAAGGAGTAAATCGTTTTAAAGGGCCTGTTGGGGAACCCGGTCGGACGGCTGGATCAGCCAGCAATTCACAGGAAATCTATGTCTATGTTGCCAGGGAGGAGGGCACTTATTTATATGATCCTGATGCCCATGTTGTAACTCCCGTTTTAACCGGTGACATCCGTGCTCTGGCAATCGGTCGCGGACAAGGAATGGCGGGGGCGAACGCTCCCCTGCGTTTCATCTACGTAGTGGATATCGATAAATTCAAAAAGGCAGGGTTTCAGGAGCCGGGACTCTATGATCCGGAGGTTCAGAAGTCATACTACTTTGTAGACACCGGTCTTATTGCGCAAAACGTTTATCTGGCAGCATCTGCTCTGGGACTGGCTTCTTGGTTTCACAACTGCAATAAGTTAGAACTCACGAAGGTGCTTAGGTTGGAGCCGAATCGGCGGGTGCTTTTCGGGCAGACAATCGGATATCCTGAAAAATGACAGTCATCACCTAAAATAATATCTTGGGTTTATGATTGTTAAAAGACCATGAGATTATAAATCAAAAATCAATAATAGTCAGGTGTCTATTGGAGAATAATGTCATTATTTATCGGGTTTTTCAGCAGAATGGGACTCGAATTCCAGCTTACCCCTTTTTGCTTCGGTAGAAAACGAGAAAGTCCTGCGGGAGGAACGCGCAGGGCTTTCTTTTCGCAAAACAAGCGAAGTTAATTACTTGTCAATACCGTTATTCATATTTCTCAAGAAGAGTTCGATATCTTTCTTCAAGAATCTCCGGTCGCCGCGTTGGTTAATCTGGATGGCCTTGATAATACCGGCATCGCTCCAACGCCTTACCGTGTTCTGATGGATGTGTAATAAATTGGCAACTTCATTAAGCGAAAGCATAGGTTCCATTTCTTCTTCAATCAACATCTTTAATCCCTTTAACTAAACTAAGTTAACAAAAACTGACTAAATCTCACCACGCAATCGCCCAAAAGTCCTGATTTATCTCGGGATAGGTGGGAAAATAGTAATGGTTGGAATGAGAAACAAAAAAGGAGGGGGCTTTCTCAGCAAAGTTAACTGGTAAAAAACATACCGGCGAAATATCCGGTCAACCTTAAAAACCAAAACAAAGCCAAACCAGATTTATATTGGTATGTTCACGGTCGTATCGTGCACTTCACCGGTAACCGGCACGATTGGAACAAATTCAGGCCGGGGAAAAAGCAAAAACGGGGTTTTAACCGCTAATTTTTAACTGGTTGGGCCTGAATAAAAACTGATAAAAATTAAAATCGCAAAATAAATATGGATATTTATCCAAAATGACAGTCGCTCCGGCACAAAAACCCGAAAACGACATGACGAAAAAATCCATTTGTTGCAACCAATTACGCTCGTAAAATAAAGTAAACTCAGAAAATATCGTTTTTTATTGACGAATTATTTTTTTGTTACGCATGGTTTCCCTGTTAAACCTGTTATACTCCCGTGTGTATCGTTAAGGAGGAAGTAAACGACAGGTGCCTTTTTCATCGCATTTGCCGCAGGTAGAGCGGTGATCTGGTAAAACGAACGGATTCTTTTACCGGGATTTATTCCAGTTTATATAAATGCCCGGTGAGCAACAGATTCTGGTATTTACCAATTTTCAGTGTAAATTATAGAAATTTATGGGGTAGGGTTACACTTATTATAAGCGACAAAATACGCGGCACCAACGTGCCCCAGGAGTCAAAATATGTCCTACGGTTTATTTGACAAACTCTCGATGTTCCATGAATTCGAAAAATATCTGTCCGGCTACAACCCGGGTTACCCTGTGAAACGCCCGGATAGCACGAGCCAGAACAAACCCGGCACAAATACAGACAGTTCTCATGAAGAAGGGGTCAAGGCAAACACAGGTGCCCCACCAGTCGATGCGGTTCGGCCGGACACACCATCGCCTCCGGTGCCCGCTCTGGCACAACCTGATCCACCAACCCCACCAGTAGAGGTAAAAAACACAAAGGAGAGTTACCCTGACACACCGGCAGCACCGGAGTCCTTAACTTCTCTCAAACCGCCTCCTGTCAGAGGGATTACACTGGCGGAAAAAGTGCGCCTGCCGGTGGAACACCTGAAATTAGTTGGCCTGAGAGAAATCAAACGTGGCAGCCGGATCGCCGTCCAGTGCCCTTATTGGCGGAGTTACTTCGACTGTGCCGCCGTCCGCTGCGTACGCAGTGCCTGGAGCCGGGCTCCGGGGCAGCTCTTCACTTGGGAAAGAGGCCCAGCGCTAGCTTTAGTCTACGGACTGGACTGGCTGGACGCGCGCAGACGTGATTCCAAGTGGGTCCTGCTGGTGACCGGCGAGCTGAACTGCTGGGTTGCCTGGTGTTACCGTCTGCCAGTCGTCGCTTTGCCCGAACAATCAGTCTGGAATAGCGAGTGGGCACAACTCTTCGACGGTATGGAGGTTTACCTTTGGCGTAGCCCCGGTGCTTCAACCGAGCTGGAAAAAAGAATTGCTGTTGATATTCCCGATTTACGCGTAATTCTCGCACCTACTGGTATCAAGGATCTCAATGCCGCTTACCGTAAAGGAAAATACCTGCCAACATACTTGGCAGATTTGAAAAAGACATCAATCTCGCTAGCAAAAACCCCAGAGCAGAAGACTGCCGACCTTCGCGAGGCGCTTTATGCCGAAGCACGCCCGGTCATCGAAGCCAAAGACCCTTTGGAAAAAGTAAGGCAGGCGATCACCGCACTCGGTTACGGCGGTGATGTCAAATTTCCACTCATCACTTATTTATCCATGACTTCCAGAATGCTGGACTTACATGACGGGGAGATATTGCCGCATCTGCTCCTTCACGGATCGTCTTCCTCGGGTAAAAGCTTTATAGTGAACACGATTAAAAAATGCTGCCCGCCGAGGTTTACCACATCATCGATGCCAGTTCGGTACGAGCTTTTATCTATGATCCTGCGCCTCTAGAACACAAGGTGTTGATTTTCTCCGAAGCTGATAGCCTGCCATCCAGGGAGAATAATGCCTCGGCTAGCGCCATGCGTAGCCTGCTCACCGCTAACTATCTACATTACACTCTCACCTCAGCCGATCGCCGGAGCGGTGGAATGGCAACCCGTGAAATTGTTAAACCCGGACCCACCGTACTGGTCACAACCTGGACAAAACTGCCCGGTCCGGAAATGTCGACCAGGTTGTTAATCCTCAAGATGCACGATGACGGGGCACAAATCGCCGCGTCCCTAAGGGCTCAGGCGGACCTAGAGTTAGGCGGTAAAGCGCCGGAGCCTCCACCTGAATTAGTAGCTTTCCAACAATACCTTCAAACTCTGGCGCCGATAAGGGTCTTCGTACCCTACGCTGCCGCACTGGGCGACCTGATGGGCCGTACAGCCTCATCGTCACGTGTTCGGCGTGATTTTGGCAAGTTGCTGTCCCTGATCAAGGCCGTAGCTATTATTCGGGCTTTCCACCGGCAGCGGGACAACATGGGACGCATCATCGCCGATATCGCTGATTACGCCACCATCAGGGACCTAACGAACGATGTTTTTACAGAAAATAACAGTCACGTTGAGGACGACGTCCGTCAGTTAGTGAATGCGGTCGCCACCATGGAGACGGTTAACCCGGATCAGGTTATTTCTATCACGGCAATGGCTAAACACCTCAACACTTACCCCATGAATATCTCCCGACTTGCCAAAAGAGCCATTGAGTCCGGGTGGCTGATCAATGTCAATAACCAGAGGGGACGGCCTGCCCAACTGAAAATCTTGAACGCCTTACCGGTGGAAGTCGGTCTTCCGTCAGTTGATGAGATCAATAGGTTGTATGACCAGAAGCGAGGGTAAGAAAATCAAATATTTTCATGATGGCCTGATACCCCAATAAAGCAGACCAACCTGAAGTATAAATAGATTTTTTAAATGATCGGGTTTTTGTCTCTGCCGACACATTTGGAAACTTAAAGAAACCGCTACCGGTTACAATCCATCTCCAATGGTTAACATAAGGGAGGTCATTTGGCAAACATCTTCTAAATCTTATTCCTGCTCAGTCTGCGGAAGTCACAATATTCAGTTATTGGTGTACCAAGGTACCGACCAGCCTAACTATGTTAGAGTGTGGCGCGGTCAGCGGGTCCTGACCTACCGGTGTCTCGATTGCGGAAATGATTTCTATATGGACGAACCCCCCGGCGGGATTACAAAGGACATGGTGGGTGAAGACCGGCTCATCGACGATGAGGCCGCCCTGCTTCAGGCCGAAGCGGAGCTAAAAAAACAGATTGAGCTGGATGATGACCGCCGTTGTTTGTGACTCCAATTTCTTCGGATGATTGTACAACCGTGATATGCATCGATAGAACCAAATGCCAGGAATAAGTTTTTAACGCTAGCCAGTTCAAGCGTTACCAGACCAGTTTCTGCCCGTGAACCTCGCTTAACCTTTTTTCAACTATTTTTCGGCTTGTGTTAATATATCTACACAAACTTATTAATCGTCTCGGGTGAGGATCCTGGATGGCAGGGGGTGCCGGTTATTTAATAGTATTTTGAAATATTTTCAGGAAAAGACCTTAGTATTAAATCTGGTATTATCGGTACTATTCTTGCTCTGAGCCGCGTCATGGGGTGCTATCCTTTTTTGAAACGGTAACACAAGGGAGGGTAAAATATGAGTAATATCGTCCTGGATAAAAAGTCGCAGCTTTATATGGATCAGGTATCGGGGCGCGCATTTTTTCTGGATGCTCCTGACGATTTGAAAGAGGGTGAGAAGATTACGTTTCTGCTCAACTTACACGGCGGCGGTTCTCACGGCATATGGCAACGGCTCTATTTTCCCGCTCACGATTATAAAAACAAATACCATCTTGTCGTCGCGACGCCGACGGCCAAAACCAAGGAACCGCTGCGCCACTGGGTTGCCGAGGCCGATGATATTTGGCTGCAGGATATCGTCACGTTCGTTTGCGAAAAATATGGCAAGGAACGCATCAGATCATTCTGGCTCGTTGGCCACAGCCAGGGGGGGATGACATCGAACCGTCTGCTGAAAACCGAATTTTTTGCCAATCGTGTTGATGGATGGCTCAGCCTTTCGGGTGGGCGCATCGGACCGGTCGAGCTGCCGGCATCTTTTTTTGAAGGGAGCGAGCGCCGGATGCCAGTCCTCAGTCCTGATAGTCCCGGCCCAGGTCGTGCAGTTATGCTCGATTGCGATATCTCCTTTATTTTTTCAACCGGAGGGCTTGAGATAGTAAAGCTTCCTGAAACTTCGCCCTGGGCTGAAAAGTACCATGCCGGTCCCCGGGTGCGTATGTCCGATATTATTGACACCGAGAAAGGCCAGGTCACAGGCGCAACGCCGGGACGCGGTCCGGGTTGGGGTAGAGAAGCCCGGCCAGGTACGGCAGAACTCTACGTTTATCCGAATGCGCGTGGTGGTAGAGTGATTGCCGATGTGGTTCGTCTCGATAAAGGTCACACGGAAGGATATGAACCCAAGATCACGGAGCAATTAATCAAGATGATGGTTGCGGCGCCGGGCGGGAAATTGATGGCATTGGGTCGTAATGGATAGTATTTTTTAATGATGCTAATACCTGTAATATTGTGCAATATACCCAATTCTGAAAGGACATAATGGACTTGAAATCAACGGGGATGCTCAGTCCCTACCGTGTCCTCGATCTCACCGATGAAAAAGGTTTGATGTGTGGTAAGTTACTCGCAGACCTCGGTGCCGAGGTCATCAAGATCGAAAAACCGGGCGGTGACTCTGCCCGTCGTATCGGTCCTTTCTATCAAAATGATCCTGATCCCGAAAAAAGTCTTTTTTGGTTTGCTTATAACACCGGGAAAAAATCCATCACCCTCGATATCGAAAAAACCAAAGGGCAAGCGCTATTAAAACGTTTAGTGTCGATGGCTGATTTTCTCATCGAGTCCTCTGCGCCCGGGTTTATGGAAAGGTTGGGGTTAGGTTATGACGAGTTATCGGTACTGAACCCCCGGATTATCATGGTTTCTATTACTCCCTTCGGGCAGACCGGTCCCTATGCACATTATAAATCGCCGGACATCGTGGCCTGGGCGATGGGCGGCTCGGCTTATTATTATGGAGAGATCGAACGCCCACCCGTGAGGGTCAGTCATCATTCTCAGGCTTTTTTACATGCCGGGTCAGCTGCAGCGGCCGCTGCTATGTTCGCGTTGCACTATCGGAAGTTGACCGGAGAAGGACAACATGTTGATATCTCTATCCAGGAGTGTGTTGCCTGGATGCTCGAATGGAATTTGATGACTTGGGATGCTTCAAAAACACTGCTCACGAGGAAAAACCGGCGTGGGATACGCAATCTTAAGATCACCAGCATGTGGCCCTGCCGGGACGGCTACGTTATTTTTTATTACGGTGGGGGTGCTGGTACCCAGCGCCGTAACCAGCCTTTCCTCGAATGGATGGAGAGTGTGGGAGCCGGCGACGAATTCCTGCGCAATTTGAAATGGGACGAACTGGACTTCAGGATGATCACCGCAGAAACTATCGCGCAAATAGAAACACCGATAAAGCGGTTCTTCCAGTCGCAAACCAGAGAAGAGATCTACGCAGGGGCTTTAAAATATAGGGTCATGCTTTATCCGGTCTCGGACATCGCTGAAATTGCCGATAATCCCCAACTGAAGGCCAGGGAATTCTGGGTGAAGGTGCCGCATCCTGAATTAAACGATTCACTCACTTACCCCGGTGGTTTTTTAAGATCAGATATAGCTCCGCCCGTAGTATCCGTTCCCGCACCGCAGATAGGGGAACACAACCGGGATATTTATACTTTTGAATTAGGATTGACACGCGCAGAATTAAACTCATTAAAAGCCGCGAGGGTGATTTAGGATGACTCCTGCTGAAGATAAATCGAATAACGTTAGACCATTGCAGGGGATAAAAATAATCGATTTTGGCTGGGTCCTGGTAGGTCCCTTGACAACCAAACTACTCGCTGTTTACGGCGCTGAAGTCATCAAGCTGGAAGGTAAGAAAAGAGCCGACGTCTGCCGCACCCAGGGGCCGTTCCAACCGGGAAATATCGGGCTGGATCAGAGCTACCGTTTTCTCTGGACTAATACCGGCAAAAAAAGCGCCACTATTAATCTGGCAACTCCCAGGGGAATTGAAATCGCTAAAAAATTCGCCGCTTGGGCGGATGTAGTGGTGGAAAACTTTGCCGGTGGAGCCATGGAAAGGATGGGTCTGGGATACGATGTCTTGCAACAAATGAATCCTGATCTAATCATGTTGAGTACTTCGATGCAGGGTGACCGGCCCTCATGCCGGTCACCCTGGTTATGGTATGCAATTAACGGCATTGTCCGGTTTCGATAGTATCACCGGCTGGCCGGATTCTCCGCCGGTGGAGCTAGGTTTCTATACCGATTTCATTGCCCCGCATATGAATGTGTTGGCTATTCTGGCAGCTCTGGATTACCGTGATCGAACGGGGAAAGGCCAGCACCTTGATGTCTCACAGTTCGAAGCCGGAGCCCATTTTCTGTCCCCATTATTTCTGGATTATGAGGTAAATAAGAAGGTAGCAAATCGCCTCGGGAACGAATGTGAAGAGATGGCACCTCACGCGATTTATCGTTGTAAAGGTGATGACCGCTGGGTAGCTATTGCCGTACAGAACGACGCTGAATGGCAAAGCTTTTCCTCAGTGACAGGCGAATTTTCCTGGGCGTCCGATGCTAAATTCAGCACATTTCGGCGAAGAAAAGCCCATGAAGAGGAACTAAACCGACTAATCGAGCGTTGGACCATCGGCGATACACCGGAAAATATTATGACTTTTCTACAAAACCGGGGCATCGCGGCAGGCGTAGTACAGAATCCACGCGACTTATTGGAAAAGGACCCGCAATTGAAAAGCCGCGGATTTTTCCAAAAGCTGTCCCACCCCGCGGTTGGTACTTATACCGCCATGAGACCCTACTTTCAATTATCTAAATCTGTCGCTGAAGTAAGTCGGGCGCCGTTGATCGGTGAACACAATGAATACGCCTATAAAAACATACTGGGACTATCCGATGCAGAGGTTGCGGTATTGGTGGTCGAGGGGGTTATCGAATAGATACTTAGAATATTTTGCAAGGCTTCATCCCGCCTTAGACCTTTTTTGACAATCGTTACCAATATAAATATTATATGGGTAAAGTGCGTAAAACGGATGAAATCCGTTAAACAGTTGCCATAAAATAGTAAAAGTTAATTAATATTCGTTCGATTAAACTGAATTGAGAGAAAAAATGACGGGTAAGTATGTTGTAAACGGCTATTGCGAACCGCGTTTTGCGAAGGTTAAAGACGTATTTTTAAAGAATCTAGAGTCCGGCGCGGATGTCGGCGCATCATTTGCGGTCACGATGGACGGGAAATTCGTTATCGATATTTGGGGAGGGTTTGCCGATGCCGAGAAAACCCAACCATGGGTGAAAGATACCATCGTAACCACCTATTCGACTACCAAAACCATGACGACAATGTGCGCTTTAATGTTAGTCGACCGGGGGTTATTGGATCTGGACCTGCCGGTGGCCAAATACTGGCCGGAGTTCGCGCAGGCGGGTAAAGAGACATTGCCGGTCCGTTACCTGTTCAGTCATCAATCCGGACTAGCCGGTTGGGAAGAACCGATTAGTGTCGAAACTTTTTATGATTGGGAAAAAACAACCTCTCTGCTGGCAAAACAACAACCTTGGTGGGAACCGGGTACCAGAAGCGGTTACCATGCAGTGAGTTTTGGTTTCCTGTTGGGGGAGGTCGTCCGTCGCATTTCTGGCAAATCCCTGGGGACATTCTTCCGTGAAGAAATTGCTAAACCTCTGGGCGCCGATTTTCACATCGGGTTGCCTGAAGAATTTGATTCTCGAGTTGGTTTTCTGATTCCCCCGCCACCTCCGCCGAAACCTGTAAATCCTCCGGCAAACCGGACGTTTACGGGAAGAGCCTCGATCCCGTACAAAGTTTTTAGCAATCCGGTAGTCACTGCTCATTATTTGCACGAGCGTGCCTGGCGTGCTGCGGAAATTCCCGCCTCCAATGGACACGGTAATGCCCGATCGGTAGCCAGAGTTAACTCCGTGCTTGCATGCTGGGGTGAATTGGCCGGCAAACGATTTTTATCCCGGCCCACTATCGAAAAAATGATTGAAGAACAATGCTACGGTCCAGATCTGGTCCTTTTCATGCCTATACGGTGGGGACTTGGTTTTGCATTGACCAGTAAAGAAATCCCCATGGGGCCTAATCCCAATTCTTTCTGGTGGGGCGGTTATGGCGGTTCGAGGGTAATGGTAGATCTGGATGCAAGAATATGTTGCGCCTATGTCATGAATGTAATTCACGAAGGTCTTGTCGGGGATGTGCGCAGCACGGGGCTTATCAAGGCCGTTTACGATTCATTATAGTTTCTATAGTCCCTCTTTAGCTTGATAATTTGACCGCCTTTATGATTCAAGCAGCATTAATTACGAGACTATGAAAATATCATAGTATAGAGTAATTGTATTTACCTGCCTATTTTAATATAATATTGCTACCTCGGTGATTTTGGGGAGAGGAGTCAACCGTGAAAATATTTATCGATTCAGCTAATATCAAAGAAATAGATAAGTGGTTATCCATGGGTGTGGTGGATGGGGTGACTACCAACCCCAGCATCATGTTTCGAGAGGGTCTGTATGATATCGAGCAGGGTGTTAGGAAAATTGCATCTTTGATAAACCCATTACCCTTAAGTGTAGAAGTTACCACCAACGATCTTGGCGAGATGTTAAAACAGGGACGCCAATTTGCCGATTGGTCGCCTAATATTGTGGTGAAAATACCGCAAACAAATCAAGATGGCGTACCTTGTTTTGGTGTCATGCATCAACTTGAGAAAATGAATATTAAGGTTAATGCCACGGCGGCATTATCACTGGGACAGGTGATTTTGTCTGCTAAAGCCGGCGCTACCTACATCAGCATTTTCGCCGGTAGGGTAACAGACGAGGGTGGGAATTCTTCCGAACTCATTATGAACTCCGTCGATATTTTGGAGAACGGCAGTTTTAAGAGCCAAATAATCGTCGGCAGTATCCGGTCCGTAGGCGATGTCCTGGCAGCTGCCATTGCAGGTGCTCATATTATCACCATCCCGCCACAATTCATTGATAAAATGGCCGACCATAAATACACTCGCGATACTGTACGCCAATTCATCGTTGACGCCAACCAGGCTTTAGAGATGATGAAGAAAAATAAACCCCAATAAAATTGGTTCTCAGTCGGTCAATATAGAGTAGCCGACTCGTTTATATGTCTCTATTGTGTAAGATGATATCGGTAGCCTGTAAAACTTCTGGCGTAATAAAGTCCGGTGCTGTATTTCTATTGACCATCTGCTGGCAAAGGTTACATTTTATTTTACTCAACAGGATCGTCCGGCATCCTGCCGCGCGACCGGCTTGAACGTCCGATAGATTATCCCCGATAAACCAGGATTGTTTTAAATCAAGATTAAGTTCTTGTGCCGCTTGTAACAACATACCCGGTTTCGGTTTGCGACAATCGCAATCTAGACGATATTTTTTTAGTTTCGCATCAGCGTGGTGAAAACAGTAATATTCTCCGTCCAGGTGGGCGTTTTTTGCAGCCAATTGGCGGTGCATTTTTTGGGTGATTTTTTCAAATGTACTCAAGGACATCTGGCGTTTGGCAACTCCCGGCTGGTTAGAGATAACGATAATTTGATAATTTGCGGTATGAAGGACCTTGATTGCCGCAGGTATATTTTTAACCAATCGGAATTGGTTTTCGGTAAACGGTGAATCTATGACCTCTTGTTCCTGATGGTAAACGAGTTCGTTTATTACTCCGTCACGGTCAAGGAATACAGCTTTAAATGGTATTCCCATTAAATTGACCCCTGGGTACGGGAATGTGTATTCACCAGGATTTTTGTCCCATCGAAATCAAAACGGAAGCGTTCCCACTTTAAACCCATTTTAGTCATTGCCTCGATGACACCATGTTTATTACCGTTTTTGCAGTAAAACAGGAGGAAACCGCCCCCACCTGCACCGATCAATTTGCCCCCGATGGCTCCTTTTGCCCGGGCTAAATTATAGCACTCGTCGACCAGTGGGTTAGACATCTTAGATGAACGTTTCTTTTTTAACTCCCAATGAGTGTGGAAGAGTTCTCCTAACATATCCAGGTTGCCTTGTTCAAGGTATTTTTTAGTGCATAAACCGATGTCTTTTATTTGATGCAGGTTTTCTATCATTGCAGGGTCATTTTCCTTGCTTTTGGTGTCTTGCTCAAGCAAAATTTCGGAAGCGCTTCTTTCTTTCCCGGTAAAAAACATGATCAGGTTGTTTTCCATTTGGTCCAGTGAATCATTCGTAATCTGCAACGGTTCTACGATCACCTTGCCGTCTTTTTCAAATGTCAGACAACTCAACCCGCCATAAGCCGCCATATACTGGTCTTGCTTGCCGATGGGTTCACCCAATTTATTAATTTCAATAAAGCACGCTTCCTCAGCTAATTTTTCCTGAGAAACGAATTCACGGCGATAGGTGTGCAAGGCGTTTAGCAAAGCTACAGTAAAGCTGGAAGATGTGCCTAATCCGCACCCGGAAGGAACATCGGCAGTAGAGTGTAATTCAACACCACCGTTGATACCGGTCATTTCTAACGCCACACGAAAAATGCGGTGCTCGATTTCACTGACCTTTTCTTTTTGCTCGGTTTGAGAATAGCTTAGCCGTATATCCGGATAAAATCTCTTGCTCGCCAGGAGGGTGCAATATTTATTAATCGCTCCAGCGATTAATAACCCGCCATACTTGGAGTAATATGAAGCGAGGTCGGTGCCATCACCGCCCAAGGATATTCTGGTTGGCGCCCGGGATAAGATCATGATGCTTCCTCGCTGAGGTGTTTTTCCAACTCCGCCAGACCGGTTACAGACCCTATTTCATAGAATCTTTCGAAGATTTCATAGGCAAGCAATTCTTTTTGTTCAATTAACCTGGAGAATACCAGTTCCAATCCTGTATATTGCTTAGGAGGAATTAATCCCAGTATTTTCTTATTGAAAATATTCAGCCCATAGTCACAGTAGACCATACCTGAAGATTTTTCAACTTTACTATAGAGAGTAACGTTATTACCCACGATAGCAGTATTACTTTTTTCCCATTTCCCAAAATTTTTTATTACGGTCATAAGTCCGAGTTTTTTCATTTTCAAGAAATAACGCTCGATATTTGGAATGTTCAGCGTTAAAAAAGAATCACCATAAATTGTAAAAAAGTTATCTTCGAGATGTTGCTCAGCATTTTTCAATGCGCCGGCAGTTCCTAAAGGTTTTCTCTCGATGCTGTACCGTAATTTTACACCATAGCGTTTACCGTCTCCGAAATGTGCGTATATTTGTTCCCAGAGATATCCAACACATAGCAAAATATCGGAGTAGCCCTGAGACTTCAATTTTTCGAGTTGAATCTCGAGAAATGGTTTGCCACAGACTGTAATCAAGGACTTGGGTTTGTTTTTACCTACCTCTCCCAATCTTGTTCCCAAACCGCCCGCGAGAATAACCGCCTGCATTTGAGTACGACACTTCCTTGATGTATTCGTAAATTTTTGAATCTATACAACATTACATAAAGTATATAAATAATACCTGAGGTTATTCGCTCTCAATCTTTCTAACCATTTCCACTCTTTCCTGGTATCTACCGCCTTCAAATTTACAGACCAGGAAGTTGTTGATGATTTCGGCTAGTTCTTTCTGATCGTTCTCCCCGCCGAGACATATTATATTTACATCATTATGTTGCCTCATCCGGCAGGCTGTGAAAGCATTGTATGCCACGGCTGCTCTGATACCGTTGACTTTGTTGGCAGCGATGCACATTCCGATGCCCGTGCCGCAGATTAAAATACCACGTTCGAATTTACCCGATGCAACTGCTTTGCCAACGGCCTGGGCGATCGATGGGTAATCGGCGCGGTCGGTAGTAAATACACCAAAATCCTGGTATTCATGCCCGGTTTTTGTTAGTATAGTCATCACTTCCTGTTTAAGATCGAACCCACGATGGTCGCTTCCAATTGCAATACGCATTTTAACTCTCCTAAAGTGATATTATGTCTGGCACCACCTGTTTGATCCTCTCCAGAGAAATTGCGCCTTGACGGCGTATCACCGGTTTTTCGCCGGTTAAATCGATTATCGTGGATTCAATTCCCCCGGAGCATTTCCCGCCATCTATTATCATATCAACTTTTTTACCGATTTGGGTCTCTACATCTGCGGCCGTTGTGGCAGAAGGTTGCCCGCTGAGATTAGCGCTGGTGCCGATGATCGGGGTTCCAGTTCCCTTGATTAGGGCCAGAGGTATCGGATGATTCGGAATACGGAACGCAACGCTTTTATTGCCAGCTGTTATCAAATCCGGTACATTATCTGATTTAGATAAGATAATTGTAAGAGCGCCCGGGAAAAATGCTTCCGCTAATTGCAGCGCTGCGTATGGTACTGAACTGGCAATAGTGGCAATTTGTGATACATCGCTCAATAACAGCGGGAGCGCCATGCCCTTAGGGCGGCCCTTAATTTCAAAAATTCTTTCGATTGCACTCACATTTTTTATTACTGCGCCCAGTCCATACACCGTATCGGTAGGATAGGCCACAACTCCGCCCGTTTTCAATATTCGAATGGCAATAGTTACTTGCCTTTGTAGTTCAGTTGGAGGCTTTCCGGTAGCTTTTATCATGAAACTAGTATAGCATAGAAAGGAATTTATCAGGCACAAAATCAGAAATATCTTTTCAGCTGTAATCATTAATTTAGATGTACAAACACATAGTGTCGGATAACCATAATTTCAGTTATAATAGGGTACGTGTTAGTCGGTTGCCTTTCAACAGGCATGAGAAGGCGCACAAAAAGTAGGAAATTATGAGTAATGAAAGCGAAAGCCCGAAACAGATACCGGGTGAACCCATGCGTGTAAAAACCAGCGGTGATATCGAGGTTACAACCTACCTGGAAATTGCCAAGGAAAAAAGCGGCTTAACGCCATCAAGAACTTTGACGGAGATTCCTGGTGTAGAGCGTGAATCCATCGTTGTGTTAGATTTCGGGTCGCAATACAGTTTGCTGATCGCCCGGCGCATCCGCGAGTGCAACGTGTACAGTGAACTGTTACCTTATGACACTCCATGGGAAAAAATCGCCCATTTAAATCCGAAAGGTATTATCATGTCCGGCGGTCCCTCCAGCGTATATGAAGATAAGGCGCCGTTAGCACCTCCCTATATTTATGACGGGAAGATCCCGGTACTGGGGATCTGTTACGGTATGCAGGCAATGACACACCAGCTTGGCGGGAAGGTCACCCCATCCATCAAACGCGAATATGGCCATACGGTTATGCATATCAGCGATCGCCATTCACCCCTTTTTGTCGGTATTGATGAAGCGATAACCGTTTGGATGAGCCACGGAGATAGTATCGAACGAATGCCTCCGGGGTTTACTGCGATTGCCCATACTGAAAACACCCCTCTCGCTGCCATTGCCAATGACAAGAAAATGTATGGTATTCAATTTCATCCTGAAGTAGTGCATACACCCCAGGGAAAGGAAATCCTTAAGAACTTCGTTTATAAAGTTTGCGGCTGCAAAGGTAACTGGACTATCGGCAATTTTATCAATGAGAGTATCGAGGCTATTAAAGCTCAAGTCGGCAGTGGTAAGGTAATCAGCGCACTATCCGGTGGGGTAGATTCCGCGGTTGTCTCCAGTCTTATACACAAAGCCATAGGGAATCAACTGACGTGTATTTTTGTGAACAATGGTTTACTACGCCGTGAAGAAGTAGAGCGGACATTCAATACCTTCCGTCTGAATCTGGGGATGAATATTATTTTCGTCGATGCTGCGGACAGGTTCCTGGCAAGGTTAAAAGGCGTTATCGATCCCGAGCAGAAACGCAAAATTATCGGCGAAGAATTCATTCATATTTTTGAAGAAGAAGCGAGCAGACTGGGTAAGGTGGATTTTCTGGCTCAGGGTACATTATATCCGGACGTAATAGAAAGCGCTTCCACCGGGAGTTCCGCTTCTGCCAAAATCAAAACTCATCACAATGTCGGCGGGCTACCTGCCAGAATGAAACTCAGGCTCATCGAACCCCTCCGTTTTCTCTTCAAGGATGAGGTTAGAAAAGTTGGCCTGGAATTAGGTCTACCGGAAGAAATGGTCTGGCGCCAGCCCTTCCCGGGACCCGGATTGGCGATTCGTGTTATCGGTGAAGTCAGTAAAGAAAAACTAGAGATATTACGTTCGGCCGATTTTGTGTTGATGAATGAAATTAAGCGCGCCAAGTTATACCGGGAACTTTGGCAGAGTTTCGCGGTATTGACGGAGGTAAGGTCAGTAGGGGTCATGGGAGACCACCGAACCTACGGTTTTCTGGTAGGTATCCGCGCTGTAACCAGTGAGGATGCTATGACTGCTGATTGGGCTCGTCTCCCTTATGATGTGCTGGCAAGAATTTCTAACCGCATCGTCAACGAGGTGCCGGAAGTCAATCGGGTAGTCTACGATATTACCTCCAAGCCCCCTTCCACGATCGAATGGGAATAACAAGAGGAGGCTGACATTTGAAAGTCCTGGTTATTGGCAACGGTGCCAGAGAACATACTATCGTTTGGAAACTAGCCCAGAGCCCCAAGATTAAGGAAATATATTGCGCCCCGGGGAATTCCGGTACTCTTCGTATCGCCCAGAACCTGGACATCACGGTTACTGATTTTAAATCTCTTGCTAAGGCTGTTCAGCAAAAAAGGATCGACCTTGTCGTGGTAGGGCCTGAAATACCACTCTCTGAGGGGGTAGTCGATTATCTGGAGGGTTTGGGTATACCTACCTTCGGACCGAGCAAACTCGCCGCAGAAATCGAATCCAGTAAAATATTTTCCAAAAACCTGATGCAAAAGTATGGTGTAGCCTGTGCCAGGGGAATCAGTTTTAGTGATTACACCCAGGCAAAAGAATATGTGTTGAAACAAAAACCTCCTATCGTTATCCGGGCGGACGGTCTGGCTGCCGGTAAGGGAGTTGTCATCAATACTACTGTTGATGAAGCCTTAGCTACGCTCAAAGATTTTATGGAAGAAAAGAAATTGGGAGCATCCGGCAACCAGGTTTTGATTGAAGAATTTCTCACCGGCCGAGAAATGAGTAACTTTGTTTTTACTGATGGTAACACCGTGTTACCGTTCGTATCTGCCTGCGACTACAAACGCATCAATGATAATGACCAGGGTCCGAATACCGGGGGTATGGGCAGTTATAGTCCGCCGGTTTTTGGTACACCGACTCTCTATACGAAGATCCAGGATCAGATAATGTCCCCGATTATTAAAGCCATGGCAAAAGAAGGCCGGCCGTATCGTGGCGTGCTTTATGGTGGTTTGATGATCAAAAACGACGATGTCAAGGTGATTGAATTCAATTGCCGACTCGGAGACCCGGAGACACAGGTCATTTTGTCGCGTCTTAAAACCGATCTACTGGAAATTATATTGGCGGTAGTCAAAGGTAAACTGAACCAGGTCAAGATTGAGATTTCGGATGATGTTTGCGTGGGTGTGGTGATCGCGTCCGGAGGATATCCGGGTAGTTACCGGACAGGCTTGCCTATCAGCGGTTTACAGGATGTGGATAAGGACGTGATCGTATTTCATGCGGGCGCTAAAGCGGGTGCCACCCCTTGGGAAGTTTTAACCAACGGAGGGCGCGTATTAACGGTGGTATCTAAGGGTAAAACCATTGCCCAAGCGCGGGAAAAGGTTTACGATAATATTTCCCGTATTTCCTTCGAAGGGGCGCATTACCGGAAAGATATCGCGTTGTTTAAATCTTAAATAGTACGTTCGAAATTGGAATTTTACATTGGGGAGGGACTATGGGGGCAATAGTTGGTGTAGTCATGGGTTCCAAGTCAGACATGGAAGCCATGCAACCGGGACTAGATATATTAAAAGAATTAGGCATCGAGTACGAAGTTAATGTTATCTCTGCCCATCGCACACCGGAAAAAGCCAGGATATACGGGCAAACGGCACGGCAGCGCAGGTTAGAGGTAATTATCGCCGCCGCCGGGGGAGCTGCCCATCTTCCAGGGGTTATGGCCAGCTGGACCACCATCCCGGTTATCGGTATACCCCTCCCCAGCGGTGAACTGAAAGGGGTAGATGCCCTATATTCCATCGTGCAGATGCCCGCCGGTATCCCCGTAGCTTGCGTGGCCGTGGGTTCAGCGGGAGTGAAAAATGCTGCTTACCTGGCCGCCGAAATTCTCGGATTGAAATATGATAATATCCATAAAGCGTACGAAGACTATCGTAAGAAACTGCAAGGAGACGGCAAATGATTGAGCGTTACTCTCGAACCCAGATGAAAAAGGTCTGGCAGGATGAAAATAAGTTTGCCAAGTGGCTGGAAGTAGAAATTGCTACCTGTGAAGCTTGGGCTCAACTTGGAGTCATACCGCGTAGCGTTATCCCGAAGATCAAAATGGCCCGGGTGAACCTGAAGCGGATGGATGAAATACTGAAGGTCACCCACCACGATGTTACCGCCTTTTTGAATACGGTAGCTGAGAGCATCGGCGAAGAATCCCGTTATGTACATTTGGGAATGACATCCTCGGACGTTATGGACACCGCACTCAGTTTACAGTTGGTAGAAGCCTCGGATATTCTCTTGGAAGATATCCGGCAATTGATAACGGTCATTGCCGATAAAGCGATCAAATTTAAATATACCCCAATGACCGGACGAACCCATGGCGTACATGCCGAGCCGATCACCTTTGGTTTAAAACTGGCAATCTGGGTAGAAGAAATGAAACGCAACCGTCAACGTTTACACGAAGCCAAGAAAATAATCGCTGTCGGGAAAATTTCCGGTGCTGTCGGTACGTATGCTACTCTCTCTCCACAATTGGAAGAAAAAGCCTGTGCTAAACTCGGTCTGGCGCCAGCTCCTATTTCCAACCAGATCTTACAGCGCGATCGCCATGCTCAGTTTGTCACGACACTGGCCATCGTCGCCAGTTCGTTGGAAAAATTCGCTACTGAGATCCGTCACCTTCAAAAAACAGAGGTAAGGGAGGCTGAAGAACCGTTCACTCCCGGTCAGACAGGAAGTTCCGCCATGCCTCACAAGCGTAACCCAGAACTATGTGAGCGTGTTTGCGGTTTAGCTAGACTGGTTAGAGGGTACTCCGTGACTTCGTTGGAAAATATTGCCCTCTGGCACGAGCGCGATATCAGCCATTCTTCAACCGAACGAGTAATTTTGCCGGATGCCTGTTTGGCTCTCGATTATTCGATGTCCATTTTCACCAATGTCATGAAGGATCTTCTGGTTTATCCCAAACAAATGAAAAAGAACATGGATATTACCCGTGGTTTGTTGTTTTCCCAGCGGGTGTTGTTGGCGCTCATCGATAAAGGGATGAGCCGTCAGAATGCTTATAAGCTGGTGCAACGTAACGCTATGGAGACGTGGCAGGGGAACAAACGGTTTATCAATCTGCTAAAAGCGGATAAGGAAGTGATGGCAGTTCTGAAGCCGGAGGAACTTGAGGCTTTATTTGACGTTCAATATTATCTGCGTTTCGTTGATGAAGTTTTCGAACGCCTCGGTTTGACCGGACCACAATGGATGGAAAGCATCGGAGTGACTGAAAAGTCTTAAACTGTCTTTGTAGGCAGAGTAACGACGAAGCAATCCCTGTAGTCTAAAGCCTGCAAGTCATGAAAATAAAGAATGTAAGATTGCCATTGCCCGATTAACATCGCGACTCGCAAATAGTATGGCAACGTATTTATAATAATAATAAGAAACGATGTTGACCTTTCAGATAACTCCCGACATATACCAGGTAACCGTGCAGCGTGCGAATATGTTCCTCGTTACCGACGAAAAACTAACACTCATTGATGCCGGTTTCCGCGGTGGTGTGCCTCTACTTGAGCGCGTTCTAGGGGAACTTGGCAGGTCGATCGAAGAACTCGATCTGGTAATCTTAACCCACAATCACCTCGACCATACCGGCGGTATTCGTGCATTAAGAAATCTAGCACATTTCAAAATTGCCGCTTTGGTCGACGATTTTGAGACAAAAGGGAATAACCTCCCTTACCCCGGTGGGGCTCATCTGGGTAAATTGTTGAACTCCGCTATATTTTCCGGTTTAAAACGTCGCCTGTTACTGGATTCATCCGATATCGATATCCGGTTGGAAGATAAGCAGGTTTTACCCGTTCACGGCGGCTTGCAGGTGATTTTTACTCCGGGGCATACCCCGGGTAGCATTAGTCTTTATGCAATTAAAGATAAAATATTGTTTGTTGGTGACGCTTTAAATAAGCGGCACGGTTTGCCATTGAGGACTTTGAGTATCGATAAAGCAAAGGCCGCCGAGTCTATTTATCGCATGGCCGAATTGGAAGTAAAAACCTTATGCTTCGGGCACGGCAAACCAATACAAGCCGGGGCACACATTTACCTGCGTAATCTGGCAGAACGAACCAGGCATAAACACTTAAAAGAGGTTTAACGAAAGGCACCGTTAAAACTGTCGTGATATCTCCGGTTTGACTCTCCGTTCTCTAATTTCATATAATTAACATAATGTTAAGAGTTATTACCGGTATAGCTAAGGGAACCATTTTACAGGTGCCCGACACGGGCTTACGACCTGCCACGGAACTCGTACGGGGAGCTATCTATTCCATATTGGAAAATATGACCGAAGATTGGTCGCTGGTCCTAGATTTGTTTTCCGGCAGTGGCGCCATGGGTATCGAGGCATTGAGTCGTGGAGCGGAATGGGTGGATTTTGTTGACCGCGAGCGTAAGTGTTGTGATATAATCAAAAAGAACCTGGAAAAAACCGGATTCATCGAGCAGGCGTATATTTACTGTTCTACGGTTGAGAAAGCGCTCACGATACTAAATAAAACCTACAGCTTTATCGTCGTAGACCCGCCGTATAAAGACGAAAATATAGGAATATTATTAGAAAAAATAGCTAAATCCCGGTTAGTCGGTAAAGATACCATTCTGGTATCAACTCATGTCTCGCATTTAAAACTGCCGGGAAAATTGGCGGACATGAATCTGATAAAAGAACGTCGCCATGGAGATAGCACTATTTCGGTCTACACTAAGGAGAATTGAATATGACAGTGGCTCTTTACGCCGGAACGTTCGACCCGATCACTTATGGACATATAGATATAGCTAAACGTGCCGCCAAATTATTCGACGAAGTCATCATCGGCATCTACGATAGCACAGCCAACAAAAATATTCTGTTTTCTACCAACGAGAGAATATCCTTAGCAAAAGTCGCCGTGAAAGGTACGACCAATATAAAAGTTATGCCTTTTACCGGATTGGTAGTGGATTTCGCCGAAAAAGTCGGGGCAGACACACTGGTACGCGGTTTACGTTCGACTGCTGATTTCGAATACGAGTTCGAGATGGAATTGATGAACAAAAATCTCCGCCCCGAACTGGAACTGGTTTACTTAATGGCGAGCTTGCAGTTTCAATTCCTAAGTTCCAGTCGTCTTAAAGAGGTAGCGGCTTTGGGTGGAAATATAGAAAATATGGTGCCCCAACATGTTTGGAAAGCACTGAAAGCCAGATTAGATGAAAGAAAATTACCCGAAAGTTAATATTTTAGCCGGTAAAGAATAAGGAGGAGAACCCTAAAATGGCGTACAAGATTACGGAAGAATGCATAAGTTGTGGAGCCTGTGAACCTGAGTGTCCTAACCAGGCGATCAGTGAAGGTGATTCAACCTATGTCATTAATCCGACGAAATGCACGGAATGCGTCGGCGCGCACGATTCACCGAAATGCGTCGAGGTTTGCCCGGTTGATGCCCCTAAACCTGATCCTGACCACGTAGAAACCAAAGAAGTTTTACTCGCCAGATACAACAAACTTCATGGTAAATAGATCTCTTTTGACCTCGTATTAGAAACCCACTCCGGCGAAATCATCGCGAATTTTTCCGGGTGGGTTTTTTATGTTTCGTCCCTTAGAGCCGAGAAAACAACAGGAAATCAATAAAACAGGCAAATATCTGCTAGAATAGGGCCAACGTGCGTTATTAGCCATCGCACCTGATGAGGGCGAAATATGACTACACAATCGGACCAGGATATAAAACCTACTACCGAGCCGGCGATTGAACCGGATTTGGAAATTTGTGATGCCCACCATCACTTATGGGACCGTCCCAATAGTCGCTATATGCCTGATGATTTGATAAAAGATATTAATGGGCATCGTGTGACTAAAACCGTTTTTGTTGAATGCTGGTCTGGGCGGCGTACAGAAGGTCCGGAGGAATTTAAGGCTTTTGGGGAAACCGAATTTGTGCTGGCTTCCACTAAAAAATATGCAGGTAAGACTAAAATCGCTGACGGGATTATCGTTTTTGCCGACCTGAAACTGGGAGAGAGAGTAACTCCGGTTCTTGAAGGGCATGTCGAAGTCGGGAGCAAAAGGGTACGCGGTGTACGTTATACAACTGCCTGGGATCCGAGCCCGTATATCAAGCCATATATGAACTCTCCAAAAGGGCTTTTACTCGATTCGGAGTTTCAGAAAGGCTTCGACTGCCTGAAAAAATTCGATTTCTCATTCGATGCGGCGACTCTTTATCACCAGATTCCGGAAGTAAGCTCGCTAGCCAAATCCTTTCCCGATACGGTGATCATTATCGATCACCTCGGCGGTCCGATTTTAGTAGGTCCTTACGCCGGCCGAGAAAAAGAGGTGCGGCAAGACTGGCGGAAATATATCAAGGAGCTATCTCTAAATCCCAATGTAGTCGTGAAGCTGGGCGGACTAGGCCTGAGGCATTGCGGATTTGGTTGGCATGAGCGTGACGTTCAGCCCGGTTCTAGCGAACTAGCGGAAAAAATGAAGTTCTATTTTATGTGGTGTATCGAATGTTTCGGGGTGAAGCGTTGTATGCTGGAGAGTAATTTCCCGGAAGACAAGGTTTCTTTTTCTTACAGCACCATGTGGAATGCTTTTAAAATAATGACGAAGAACTTCACTAAGGCTGAGAGGAAGGCATTGTTTTACGATACAGCTGTCAGAGTGTATAGGCTGGAGTAGCTAAGGTTATGCCCATCAGGAGAAGATTAACAACGACGCAATCTCGGGCGTTGAAGTAAAAATAAATTGTTATACTCCCCAAAATCCCTCAATATCTCCCTTTACTAAAGGGAGAGGTATGTTAAAGGATGATTTTCTGTAAAGTGTCTGGCAAGGCGATCTGGAGTAATCTAAATTCAGCATTATTTCCCTATTTCTTTTGCTCTTTCATAAGCGGCTTTGATCGCTTTAGCGATAAGGAATTTGAATCCGCCTTCATCTAATGTTTTTATGGCTGCTGCTGTTGTTCCGCCCGGTGAAGTGACTGCTTGCCGCAAATCGCCGGTTTCTTTGCCGGATTGAGATAACAGGTGAACCGCGCCATTGACAGTCTGCAGTACCAGTAATTTTGCTTCGTCATGAGTAAAACCAAGTTCTACCGCCGAGTCGATTAGTGCTTCCACAAAATAAAACAAATAAGCCGGACCGCTGCCGCTAACCGCGGTCGCCATATCGATAAATTTTTCGTCCTCGACATATATTTGCTTACCCAGAACACTTAGTATTTGCTCGGTCTTCTTTCTCTGTGTCGCGGTGACTTCTCGAGTAGCCGTCCAAACTGTCATTCCTTCACCGATCTGTGCTGGGGTGTTAGGCATACTGCGGGCGATCGCAGTATGGGTTAATCCGTTTTTCAAGGTGGCTACACGGGCACCGGCGATTATTGAGATCATTAATTGTTCGGGTTTAATCTTGCCTTTCAAATCCGGCATTATAATGGTTAGTACCTGTGGTTTAACGGCAAACACGATAACATCGGCATCGGTGATAGCGGTAACATTATCTCGAGAAATATTGATCCCGTATTTTCCCGCTAAGAACTTGCGGCGTGTTTCGTCCGTATCACTGACGGTAATGTCTTTCGCCAAGGTTACTTTATTCTTGATAAGGGCAGAGAGTATTGCCTCGCCCATATTTCCCCCGCCGATAAATGTAATTTTCATTAGTTTTCTCCAGTTGTTATACTGAGTTCCGTTAAATCGAGGCGAATGTACCTAGTATTTAATTAACTAGACTAGATTCTTCATCCGCCTCAGGCGGGTTCAGAATGACAAACTACTATTTCACTACAATATTAACCAGCTTCCCGGGCACATAAATTACGTTAACTTGTTGCTTCCCCTCGAGGTAAGGTTGTACCTTAGTCGACTCTGCCGCTATTTGCCTCGCTTCAATTTCGGTAGTAGATGCGGGTACGATAATTCTATCCCGTAATTTACCGTTGACCTGCACTACCAGTGTGATTTCATCTTCTTTGGCCAGTTCTTCATCCCACTTGAGCCACGCCCTGTTGTGGATGCTGTAAGGGTGTCCCAACCTCTGCCACATCTCTTCGGTAATGTGTGGGGCGGTGGGTGCCAGTAAGATCACCAGTGCGTCGATAGAATTTTTCCAGTCCTTAATAGCCACCGAACCGGTTTCTTTGACCTTCATTAAGTGATTGGTCAGTTCCATCAGCGCGGAGATCATGGTATTAAAGCGGAGACGTTCCATGTCGCCTGTCACCTTTTTTATGGTTTGGTGGGTAATGCGCGCCAGTTCACGTTTCGCATTTTCATCAACAGCTTTAGGCTGGTATTCGTCCAAAACTACGTTCCAAACGCGGTTAAGCCAACGATTAATACCACTCATTCCGGTGTCGAACCACTCGCCGCCTTGTTCCCAGGGGCCGATGAACATCATATAAGCTCTGATGGTATCCGCCCCATGTGTTATGACGTATTCGTCCGGGTTCACACCGCCTTTAGATTTACTCATCTTCTGTCCGCCCGATAGGATGTTCCCTTGGTTGAATAGTTTCTTAAACGGTTCTCCGAAGTCTACGATACCCATATCTCTAATCGCTTTAATGAAGAAACGGGAATAGAGCAAGTGCATCACTGCATGGTCGGCACCTCCGGTATAAATATCCACCGGCATCCAGTATTTCATCTGTTCCGGATTAAAAGCAGCTTCTTTATATTTCGGGCTGCAGTACCGGAGGAAATACCAGCAGGAACAAATAAAACCGTCTAGCGTATCTGTTTCACGTTTGGCAGGTCCGCCACATTTCGGGCAGGTGACTTTGACGAATTTCTCGTTGTATTTTAAGGGAGATTCTCCTGTTGGGCGGAATTCCGCATCATCGGGCAATCTAACGGGTAGATCTTTTTCGGGCACGGCAACAATACCGCATTTCGGGCAATGGATCATCGGTATCGGTGCGCCCCAATAACGCTGGCGGGAAATTAACCAATCACGCATTTTGTAAGTTACCGTTTTTCTACCCCAGCCTTTGGTTTCCAGATAAACGGCGATCGCATCGGAGCCTTTTTCATTATCCAGGCCGTTGAATTGTCCGGAGTTGACCATTTTGCCAGGTTCGATATAGGCACTTTCCAATTCTTTACTGTTCCAATCCGGCGGAGCGATAACGACTTTTATGTTGATACCGTATTTTTTTGCGAAAGCGAAATCCCGCTCGTCGTGAGCGGGGACTCCCATTACGGCGCCAAATCCGTAGCTCGCCAGCACGTAATCGGCAATCCAGATGGGCACTTTTTCGCCTGTTAGACGATTTATTGCATAGGCGCCGGTGAATACCCCGTCCTTTTCTTTTTCAGTCGATAGGCGCTCGATATCTGAGTATTTACGAGTTCGGGTGATATATTCGTTTACATGTGCTTTTTTATCTGGGGTAGAAATCTTCGCCACTAACGGGTGTTCAGGCGCCAGCACCATAAATGTGACGCCGTAAATTGTATCGGCACGGGTAGTAAAAACTTTGATTTCCTTTTCTTTCACACCTTTTTGATCCAGACCGAAAGAAATTTCTGTGCCGTAGCTTTTCCCAACCCAGTTATCCTGCATAATGTTGATGCGTTCCGGCCAATCGATACCTTCGTGTTTAATCAGTTCGTCGGCATAGGCGGTCGTGCGAATCAGCCATTGTTCCAAGTCGCGTTTACCGACTTCATTATCGCAACGCCAGCATTTGCCTCCGGACACCTGTTCGTTAGCCAACACTACCTGGCATTTAGGACACCAATTGACGGGCGCCTTGCCGTGGTAGGCTAGATTATGTTCGAATAGCTTAATGAAAAACCATTGTGTCCACTTGTAATAATCGGGGTCACAGGTGATAACCTCGCGGTCCCAATCGTAAATAGCTCCCATTGTTTTTAATTGTTTACGCATATTGTCGATGTTTTGCATCGTCCATTTATACGGATGGATACCATGTTTAATGGCGGCATTTTCTGCCGGCAGTCCAAAAGCATCGAAACCCATGGGATGGAGGACATTAAAACCCTGAAACCTCTTAAAGCGGGCATAAACATCGGAGGGCGCCATAGCGTACCAGTGACCGACATGCAGATCTCCCGATGTGTATGGGAACATCGTGAGCGCATACCACTTCGGTTTGGGACTATCTTCCGTAACGGAGTAGAGTTTATCGGCTTCCCATTTCGCCTGCCACTTTTTCTCGATTTCGGTTGCACTGTATTTATCTAACATGGTACTCCTCTAAACTTATAGCTTTTATCTAGCGGCTGGTAATAAAAAAGCCGCCCCTGTGGGACGGCCTCTAATTTACGCGCGGAGACAAACCCCACTCAACCGGAGTATGTGATGCTAAGTGCGAGGGAGAAAATCTGCGCTTTCATTAACTCGTAAGATAACATAACGGCAATCGGATTGTCAAACACAATTGATTGTAGGTTTGACCGGAACAATTGAAAGATACTCGTTATTCCACTTTTTATCCGCCCTCAGCAAATCTGCTAATTGACTCGTTTCTCTCAAACATAGTACAATAGTTTGATGTGCGGATTACTTTATAGGTCTGCGGAATATACTGTGCCAACAATTAAGGAATGTACCGTGCCCTCAACCGGCATGGATGTTAAATGCTTGCTCCAAGCACGTATCAACTACCCGGTGCTTTAATCCCAAACCGTAAGTTGGTATCTGTCTGTGGCAAAATATAGGGTATCTTTTCATAGAAATAGAAGGAGTGAAGCTAGGAGTATGACGTTAGAAAAGGGTATTACCTCCATGATGGAGGAGAAGAGGGTATTTCCCCCTTCTAAAGAACTCAGCGCTCAGGCTTACATCAAGAGCATTGCTGAGTACAAAAAAATGTATGACCAGTCCATAAACGACCCGGATGCATTCTGGGGCAAACAGGCTGAAAGTCTGGATTGGTTCAAAAAGTGGGACAAAGTACTGGTGCAGGATTTTGCCAACGGTAAACACGAGTGGTTTGTCGGCGGTAAATTGAATGTCTCGGTTAACTGCGTCGACCGGCACCTGAAAACAGCCCGCAAAAACAAAGCCGCATTTATTTGGGAAGGTGACATCGGGGACACGCGGACCCTCACCTATCAGCAATTGTCCCATGAAGTAAACAAATTCGCCAATGTGCTCAAGAAATTGGGCGTGAAAAAGGGCGATCGTGTTTCAGTATATTTGCCCATGATCGTCGAGTTGCCGATTGTGATGTTAGCCTGTGCCAGGATCGGCGCCATTCACAGCGTCGTATTCGGCGCATTCAGTGGCGATGCCCTGCGCGATAGAATGAATGACTGCGAATCCAGCGTGCTGGTCTGCAGTGATGGTTACTACCGCAGTGGTAAAACCATTAATAGCAAAGACAACGCAGATGAAGCATTGAAAGCCTGCCCCACGATTAAGAAAGTCGTTGTGGTCAAACGCGCTGGAAATCCGGTCAAAATGGAACCCGGGCGTGATCTGTGGTATCAAGACCTGATGGCTGATCCTACCCTTCCTAAATATTGCGAACCTGAAAAAATGGATGCTGAAGATCCTCTTTTTATTCTTTATACCAGTGGTTCAACGGGTAAACCCAAAGGTGTTTTACACACTTCGGCCGGCTATCTGCTTTATACCGCTCTAACTTTCAAATATATTATGGATTACAAAGATGAAGACACATATTTCTGCTCTGCCGATATAGGCTGGATTACCGGGCACAGCTACAACTGTTACGGTACCCTGGCCAACGGCGCAACCATGGTGTTGTTCGAAGGTGTGCCCACTTACCCCAATCCAGATAGATTTTGGGAACTGATCGAAAAATACAAGGTCAGTATTTTCTATACCGCTCCCACCGCCCTACGCTCGTTAATGAGAGATGGTAATGACTGGCCGAACAAACATGATATGAGCAGTCTTCGTATCCTGGCGACCGTTGGTGAACCGATTAACCCCGAAGCCTGGATGTGGTACTACAATGTGATCGGTAAGGGCAAATGCCCGATTATCGACACTTACTGGCAGACGGAAACTGGTGGTTTTATGCTGACCCCGTTCCCCGGCGCTACCCCGATCAAACCCGGCTCCGCGACCATGCCGTTCTTCGGTATCGATCCCGCTATCATTCGTGAAGACGGTTCACCTGTCGATGTTAATGAAGGTGGTTACCTCGTGATCAAGAAACCATGGCCCGGATTGATGCGTCGTGTTTACGGCGATCCCGAGCGTTTCAAGAAAACGTACTTCGAACGGTTCCCGGGTGTGTATACCACCGGTGACGGTGCCCGCCGCGATGAAGATGGCTATTACTGGCTAATGGGTCGTATCGACGATGTTATCAAGGTATCCGGGCACCGTATCGGCACCGCGGAAGTCGAGAGCGCATTCGTAGCTCATCCCAAAGTTGCCGAAGCCGCCGTTGTCGGTATGCCGCATCCGGTCAAAGGTGAAGGTATTTATGCCTTCGTGACTGTGAAAACCGGTGTAGAAAAAACCGAAGAGCTAAAGAAAGAATTAGTAGCCTGGGTACGCAAACAGATTGGTCCGCTGGCTTCACCGGACAAGATTCAGTTTGCAGATTCTTTGCCCAAGACCCGCAGCGGTAAAATCATGCGCCGCATTCTGACCAAGATTTCTGCCGGTGACGTGAAGAACCTGGGAGACATTTCTACCCTCGCTGACCCGTCTGTGGTGGATTCACTGGTCAAAGAAAGACTCTGAACTGGTATAAAATACCATCCCGTACTTGATACGGGATCCAGTACAAATTAGAGAGAGGCTGCCATTTCGGCAGCCTCTCTTCTCGTTTAAGTCATCCCAGCGCAGGCTGGTATCCAGTCCTCCTGTGCTCACCGAGATTCTTTGTTTCAATTCGACAAGCTCCGCACAAACACTCAGAATGCAAAAACGCCACCGCAATATTACGGTGGCGTTTATAAACAAAAACGAAAAACTGGTTAAGCCAACGGTGTCATGGTCAGCAGTTCTTTAGCAATCTCCGGGTATTTACAGATGAAGAGCAGTTCATCTTCCAACAGAGGTTTCTGCGAAGCTACATTGGCGTATCTCACCAGTTCTAATACCCGGTTGGCTTCATCAGCGTCTTTAAAGGTAACCGCAGCAGCGCCGGCAATTTCATTAATGATGTAACGGAAGCCGGAGATACCACCGTATTGACCGGTGCAGATTTCACGACCTGTTTCGACCTCTTTTGGTTCGCCGCGCCCAAGTTCCTCAAAACCATACAGCTCGTAATTAGCTGGGTCCTTGAGCACCCCGTCGGCGTGAATACCGGAAGCGTGCGCGAAGGCATTAGCGCCGACACCCGGCTGGTTGATGGGGATGGGCACGTTAAAAGCGTGACTGCCGTAATTAGCGATTTGATACGATTTGGTCAGGTCGATAGGTGTCGCCAGCTTATATTTGTCGGCGAAACCTTTGGATTTGGTTAAAGCCAGCAAAACAGCTACCAGATCAGCGTTGCCGGCTCTTTCTCCAATACCGTTAACGGTAGTGTTGATATAAGCATCCTGCCCGCCGTCGATAACGCCCTTAGCCCCGGCAATCGAAGTGGCTACCGCCATTCCCAGATCTCCATGGCAGTGTAATTCGATTGGCAGTCTGATTTTCTGCGCCATTGCCTTGCACGTGTCGTAAATCGAGAAAGGATTATCATACCCCAGCGTGTCACAATAGCGGATACGGGTCGCGCCGTGTTCCTTAGCTGCTAAACCATACTCGATCAGGAAACTGAGATCGGTCCTGGAACCATCTTCGGCGTTTACACCGATGCCGATAATACCGTGCGCCTTGGCGGCATCTACCGCGTCGGTCATCATTTTCAAAACATCGTCACTGTTTTTCTTCCCGAGATATTTACCCTCGATCATCTGTTCGGAAGTCGAAGTGGAAAGCGCCAGGTTCTTGATTTCGGGCACAAGTTTGCAGGTGAGCTCGACGTCCTCTGCCATCGCCCTGATCCAGCCAGAAAGCACGATGGGTTTCAAGACTCCCATTTTTGCCAGTTCCAGGTTAGCTCTCAGGTAATGGGTCTCGTGACGGGTAGTGGGGAAGCCGAATTCCGATTGAAAAATGCCCATCTCGTTGAGATAGAGATTGATCATTGTTTTTTCAAGTTTCGATAAACCTAATTTGGCGGTCTGGACGCCGTCCCGGTTGGTGACATCGATAATATAAATCTTACCCATAGTAGTGAATCCTCCCGCAAATCTATATTTTCAATAATACCAGATAGGAACCTAAATAAATAAGTCTGGTTTTATTATCGGTTTGATAACAACAGCCTCAAAAAAAGGTTGTTGTAACTAAAACTTAACCCATGCGTGCGATAACAGCATCCGCAACCTGGGAGGTGCCGACAGCTTTTTCCGGGGCTTCCGGTTTAAAGTCGTAGGTAACGTATTTGCCCTCGGCAATTATCGCCGCGATCGATTTTTCCATTTTATCGGCAGCCTGGTTTTCACCCAAATGACGGAGCATTAGGACTCCGGAGAGCATCATGGCCATCGGATTTACTTTATTTAGTCCGGTGTACTTTGGCGCGCTGCCGTGGGTAGCTTCAAACACCGCCATCGTATCGCTAAGATTAGCCCCAGGCGCAACTCCGAGACCGCCTACGAGGCCGGCGCAGAGGTCGGAGAGGATATCCCCATAAAGATTGGGGGCTACCAGGACGTCGAACTGCTGCGGTTTCTGTACCAGTTGCATGCTCATATTATCCACGATTCTATCTTCGAAGGCGATATCCGGGTAATCTTTGGCTACTTCACGCGCACAGGCCAGGAACAAACCGTCTGAGAATTTCATGATGTTGGCTTTGTGGATTGCGGTAACTTTTTTGCGCTTGTAGTTGCGGGCATAATCAAATGCAAATTTTACGATGTGTTTACTACGGAACTCGGAAATAGCTTTGATACTAATTCCGGAATCCGGTAAAATTGTGCCGCGTTTGTTGTCTGCCACATATTTAATCAACCCGGCGGCTTCCGGAGTGCCTTTTTCAAATTCGACTCCGGCATACAGGTCTTCTAAATTTTCCCGAACCATAATCAAATCGATATCTTTATATCTGGTCGGTGCTCCAGGATAATATTTACAGGGGCGTAAACAGCAATATAACTCCAATTCCTTACGAATCGCCACATTTACACTGCGGAATCCCGAACCAACCGGGGTAGTCACCGGACCTTTTAGGGCAACCTTATTTTTCTTAATGGACTCGATGACCGAGGCGGGTAGGGGTGTGCCGTACTTTTCCATAGCATTGCTGCCCACTTCCGCCAAATCCCACCTAAATTTGACTCCTGTGGCTTCCAGGACACGTTTGGCGGCTTCCGTTACCTCTGGTCCGACCCCGTCACCGGGAATAAGAGTAATATTATGAATTTTCAAGGAATTCTCCTTTCGGTCTGCTCAGATTCGTTTCGCTTCTCCCTTGAAGAGAGAAGGTAAATGGGTGTGACCTATAGCTTGAAATCGCCGTGCTTTTCGATATACGGTAGTAAACCGCCTTCATCGAGGATATGCAACATAACTTCCGGGATTTTCCCGAAAGTGAGTTTCTTACCGTTGGTTGTGTCATTAATGATACCGGCTTTCAAATCGATTTCTAAAACGTCGCCGTCATAAATTTCATCGGTGTTGCAAATTAGCACCGGCAAACCGAGATTGATGGCATTACGGAAGAAAATACGCGCAACGGATTTTGCCAAGATGGCTTTCACACCGGCCATTTTGATCACCAGCGGAGCGTGCTCGCGACTGGAACCCAAACCGAAATTATTCCCCCCGACGATAAAATCACCTTCTTTGACCCGCGATACAAAAGTGGTATCAGCGTCTTCCATCACGTGCTTGGCCAGCTCTGGAAGATTACTCCGCAAATATGAATATTTTCCCGGAATAATCAGGTCTGTGGAAATATCGTCTCCGAATTTAAAAGCTCTACCGGTAAGCATTACAGGTACTCCCTTGGATCAGTTATTTCTCCCTTGATTGCAGAAACGGCGGCGGTGGCAGGACTCGAAAGATACACTAATCCCTCGGCACTGCCCATTCTACCCTTAAAGTTGCGGTTAGCGGTCGAGAGACACGCTTCACCGTCTCCAATCACGCCCTGATGCAACCCCAGGCAGGCGCCGCAACCGGGTGGCAGTATTAAGCCGCCGGCCTCGATTATCGATTGGATATAACCCAAGCGAATTGCAGTTAATAAAATTTCCCGGGAAGCTGGAACGATTACCAACCGGGTGTCCGGGTGGCGATGTTTACCTTTTAAAATCCCAGCGACTATTTCTAGATCCTCTAAACGTCCGTTGGTGCACGTACCGATAAAGACTTGCTGTATTTTAGTGCCGTTCAATTCTCTGGCCGTAGCGACGTTATCCACCGTATGTGGTTTGGAAACCATCGGTACCAATTTGGATAAGTTGATTTTAATCGTACGTTCGTAAACTGCATCCTGGTCAGCGATCAGGGGTTTATAATCATCACTGCGGCCGCGTTCTACCAGGAATTTTTCGGTAAGTACATCAGCCGGGAAAAGGCCAACTTTGGCGCCGGCTTCGACTGCCATATTGGAAATGGTAAGTCGCTGTGCTACGGTTATATTTTTCACACCCGGACCGCCAAACTCCAGCGATTTATAAGTCGCTCCATCCGCGCCGATTTGTCCTATGAGGTAGATGATCAAGTCTTTAGCATTGACGCCTGCTGTAAACTTACCGCTAACTTCGATTTTATAAGATTCCGGCATGCGGAACCATGTTTTACCCAGTCCGAATGCCATTGCCACATCTGAGGAGCCCATACCGCAGGCGAAAGCTCCTAATCCTCCGGCAGTCACGGTGTGCGAATCAGAACCGACGATAAGGTCGCCCGGTTTGGCGAAACGTTCGGCTACGATCTGATGACAGATACCGTCTCCAACGTCACTTAGAAAAGCGCCTGTCTCGCGGCTGAACTGGCGGAGCAATATGTGGTCGTTGGAAAGTTCACGGCTCTGGCTTGGCGCTCCGTGATCGAGGAAAACCGCGCCTTTGATATTCTTGGCTAGCTTCTTGAAACCAGCTGCCTTAAATTGACGCACGGTCAACGAGCCGGTGGTATCTTGCACAAAAGCCAGGTCCACTTGCGCTACGATAATATCCCCGGCATAGGCGTCAACTCCTGATTTGGCGCTTAATATTTTTTCTGCAATAGTTTTACCCAAATTTATACAACTCCTGTGTATTTTAGAAGTGAAATATTAAAAAGTCGATAATTAATTGTATCTGTATTTGAGACTGATACGCAAGTTGGAGGTAGTAAATATTAAATTACTCGCCATGTACGATACGTAAAATATCCTTAAAACTGATGGCGACAATCAATGCCAGCAGCAGCATGAAACCGACACCATGGATGACCTGTTGCACCTTGGTTGAAACACGCTTACCGCGTCTCAGCCATTCTATGAGTACAAAGATATTCCTGCCTCCATCCAGTGCCGGTAAAGGTAAAAGGTTCACCACACCCAGGTTAATGCTGATAAGAGCGGCAAATTGTAGCAGTGGCGCCCACCCCAGTCGAGCGACTTCTCCGGTAGCTTGCGCAATACCTACCGGACCGCTGACTTCAAAAGGCACCGTGCCCTTAACCGTCTCGACGATACCGTTTCTGTATAACACCAGAAAGTCCCAATAGCGAACTACGCCCTTCGGGACTGCTTCCCAGATCGGATAATATTTGGTAATCGTAGCATAGCCTAAAGCCACACCGGTAGCACCTTCACCGGCGGGAGGGTTGGCACGTGGTACCAGGTTAACTTCACTTAAAACTCCAGCGGTATTTTTTAACGATATCGTAACCGGCACCCCATAATTTTCCTTGATAATTTGAGAGTACATGTCTATGCTGTGGATTTCTGTGCCGTTAACGGCCACGATAATGTCATTTATTTCTAATCCGGCCATAGCCGCCGGTGAATTCTCAGCCACTTGGGATACCACGACCGTATCCGTAGCTTCAGCGTGAGGGATCATGAAGGAGATGGCCAACAGAAAAAACGGTAGAACCAGATTCATCACCGAACCGGCGCTGAGTACGATAAATCGCACAGGAACACTCTTGCCCGCCAGGCTGCCGGGTACTTTGGGATCATCTTCTCCCGCTAGTTTGTTGAAGCCGCCAAAAGGAATGGCATTCAATGAGTAAATAGTTTCACCTTTCTTGAAAGACAACAGGCGTGGTGGTAAAAAAACTCCGAACTCCTCCACCCGCACTTTAAATAATTTGGCAAAAAAGAAATGTCCCAACTCGTGGGCTAAAATAAGTATGACTAAAACTCCAAAAAACGAAACGAGTGTTAATAGCATTACTTTTTCTCCGCTAATTTTATAGTAAAGGTGCGTGCCCATCTATCCGCTTCTAGAATATCTTCGATATCCGGGTTTGCGATGCCAGTGTGTTTTTCCAGCGCATCAGACACCAGTGCTGCAATATCCGTGAAGGTAATCTTCTCTTTTAAAAATAGGTCGACAGCAATTTCATCGGCGGCGCAAAGCACTGTCGGCATAGTACCGCCGGTTTTACCGGCTTCGACAGCTAGTTTCAAGCACGGAAAAGACTGAAAATCCGGTTGCTCGAATGTTAATTGTTTGATTGTATCCCAGTCTATTCGGGGCAATTCTTCATTATTTACGCGTTCGGGATATGTTAGAGCGTATTGTATGGGCAGCCTCATATCCGGTGAAGATAATTGCGCTTTCACGGCGCCGTCAGCAAATTCTACCATCGAGTGCACGATGCTTTGAGGGTGAACGAGAATTTGGATATCCTCGATGGGAACACCGAAGAGCCAATGTGCCTCGATAACTTCCAATCCTTTATTCATTAATGTGGCAGAATCGATCGTTACCTTTCTTCCCATTTTCCACGAAGGGTGTTGCAATGCCTGGTCCGGAGTGACGGCTTTCAGTTGTTTTTGGGTGTATTTACGAAACGGTCCGCCGGAGGCGGTGAGAATGATTTTAGTTGGCTTGTTTTTCTCCCCCTGCAAACACTGCCGGATGGCACTGTGCTCGCTATCCACCGGTATCAACATTGCGTGGTGTTTTTGCACCTCTTTGGTAATAATCGCTCCGGCCATAACCAGCGGTTCTTTGTTAGCGATCGCAATACGTTTCCTGGACTGTGCTGCAGAGATAGTGGCTAATAAACTGGCTTTACCGGAAGTCGCAACCATCACCGTGTCAACATTGGGTAAAGCAGCTATTTCTTCTATAGAGATAAAACAGGCGTCGTATTTGTTTTTTAAAGTCCCGGATTTGTAGTAGAAAAATTGCGGTTTAAATTCGGTGATTTGCGTCTGCAACAAGGCCAAATTATTACCGGCACCTAATGCGACAACAGGGAATCTATTGGGAAATTGTCTGACTACCTGAAGTGTCTGCTGCCCGATAGAGCCTGTGGAGCCTAATATTGCAAGTCTATTTACTTTACTATCCATATCGCCCAGTAATAGACTATCACAACCGCAAAGATGATGCTATCCACGCGGTCGAGAGCCCCGCCATGTCCCGGAAAAATAGTTCCCGAATCCTTTGCCCCGGTATTGCGTTTTAGCAAAGACTCCACTAGGTCGCCGCACTGCGCAAAAACACTGACCAGTAAGCCAAGTGTTATCGCTTGCCACCATTTGAGTTGCATGCTCAGTGAGAGCGGCGTGGGTAAAAGGAAGAGTAAACTGAAGGCAGCGGCTCCGACCAAGCCACCGATGGCTCCTTCCCATGTCTTGCCGGGACTAATACTGGGAGCCATTTTGTGCTTTCCGAAAGCTCGTCCCACAAAAAAAGCCGAAATGTCGGAAGAAGATGTGCATAGGATTGCCAGGAAAAGCCAGTTCCTCCCATTATCCAGATAACGCAATGGCGTGATAAATCCCAGTATCCACCCGATATAAATTATACCTGCCCACGTCCATGCCCAACCGGGTAATGCGCCGAATTTTTGTTGCCGGAGCAGCAGCAAAACCAATGAAAGCATAATACCGCCGGTTACTAAAGTAGGGAACGCGCTTTCAAAACTTAGATATTGGTTCACATAATCTTTAATAGAAGGGTCGCGTACCAAGATGAATAAAAGTGTGAAAATCACACCGAAAACAACCAATGGTTTAGCTTTTACACCTTCTGCCAGCCGATAAAATTCTATTATCGCTAGTAGACCTAGAGTTGCTACACAAAACGTGACCAAAAGAGGAATATCTCCGAACCAGACCGCCAGGATGGCAAGTGGCAGCAACCAGAGAGTGGTGATTACGCGTTGTTTTACCATCTACCTACACTCCGCCAAAACGGCGTTCCCTTTGGCTGTAAGCCAATAAGGCTTTATCGATTTCGGCTTTATCAAAATCCGGCCAGAGAGCTTTGGTAAAATAATACTCGGCATAAGCGGTTTGCCATAAAAGGAAGTTGCTTAGACGGGTCACATCACCGGTGCGGATCAATAAATCCACATCCGGAACTCCGGTGGTATAGAGATAATCCGGGAATGTTTTTTCATTAATTATTGTGTTTTCAGTATTATGGCTAAGAATCCTGTTCACGGCGTCCACTATTTCTGCCCGACCGCCGTAATTCCACGCGATCAATAATGTCATACCGGTATTCTCAGATGTTCGCGAGATAGCCTTATCGATTGCCTTAGCTAAAAACAGCGGTAAGCCTTCTTTACGCCCGATATGCCGGATCTTTATGTTGGCTTGGCGAATCTCTTCCAGGTGTTCGTCCACGAATTTCTGGACGATATCGAATAGCCCGTTAATTTCCCCATCGGGACGGGTCCAGTTCTCCGTAGAAAAGCCGTAAAATGTGAGGTACTTAATGGGGTATTCGTTGATATATTGAACCAGCTTGAGCATGTTGATAATGCCGGCGCGGTGCCCGGCGATACGTGGCAGTCCACGTTTTTGCGCCCAGCGGCCGTTTCCATCAGGCACGATAGCAACGTGGTTCGGTAACTGTTTGAGGTCCTTCACGGAGAGTCCCATGTTTAAGTTAAAGCCATCATGGAGCGCTAAACCTCCATGACCTCTTTTTCTTTCTCTTTCCCGGTTATATCGATTTTCAGAATGAACGAATCTGTTATTCTCTGCAATTGGGTTTGCAGGTGTTTGGATTCGTCTTGAGAAATCTCTTTGTCCTTCTCCTGAGACTTCAAATCTTCGAGCGCATCGCGTCTGATGTTACGAATGGCAATCTTAAATTCTTCTACATGGCGTCTTACTATTCTTAATAACTCGGTGCGGCGTTCCTGATTCAGGGACGGAATATTGATGCGGATGCCGCGTCCATCGTTGATCGGTGTCAATCCAAGCTCAGATTTCAAAATAGCTTTCTCGATGGCGCTCGTGGCATTTTTATCCCAGGGTTGCACCACCAAAGAATTCGCGGCTGAGGCGGAGATGGTCGCCAGTTGATTCAAAGGTAAAATCGTCCCCGCATATTCTACTTTTACATGTTCGATCAGCGTGGGAGATGCGCGACCGGTACGGATGGTGCCCAATTCCTTATGTAGAGCTTCCACGGATTTTTGCATTTTAATTTCGGCGGTACTGAGAGTCTTTTCTGTCGTCATATTTAACCCCCTGATACAGTAGTACCAATCGGCTTGCCCATGACAGCCTTTTGTATACTGCTGTCTCCCTGAAAATCGAAAACGATAATCGGTAATTTATTTTCCATGCAAAGAGAAAGGGTCGTGGTGTCCATGATTTTTAATCTTAAATTAATCGCTTCCAGATAGGTAAGGTGCGTAAATTTTTTGGCTTTAGGGTCTTTACGCGGGTCGGAGCTGTAAATCCCGTCGACCAGATTTTTGCTCATCAGCAAAGCATCGGCTCCGATCTCGATGGCCCGTAGTGCAGAGGCGGTATCGGTAGTCATATAAGGGTTGCCGGTACCTGCGGCTAGTATCACAACTCTTCCTTTTTCTAGGTGGCTGATGGCACGGCGACGGATATAAGGCTCGGCTACTTTTTGAATATCGATAGCTGTTTGGGTCCGCGTCTCGACACCGATTTTTTCCAGGGTATCTTGAAGGATGAGCGAATTGATGATGGTACCGAGCATGCCCGCGTAGTCGGCGGTGACCCTATCTATACCCATTTTTTCGGCTTCAGCGCCGCGTAGGATATTTCCGCTGCCGACTACAATCCCAACCTGCACGCCCATTTCAACCACACTTTTTATCTGGCTGGAAATACGTTTAATTGTTGCGGGATCGATAACGTGCTCGGATTCACCTTTGAAGGCCTCACCGCTTAGTTTCAGTACGATACGTTTGTATCTAGGCGTAGTCATCGGTTTCCACCTTCAATCAAGTTTGGCAACAAGGAGTCAGGATGCCGGATCTAGTTAATGCCGGCGACTTGGCACTCCACCTGTCCCAGTTCAAATCTGGCGAAACGCTTAACCTTGATATTCTCACCGGTTTTAGCGATGGCTTCGTTGATCAGGTCTTGAATGGTAAGTTCCGGAGTCCTGATGAATGGCTGATTTAACAAACAGGCTACCTCGTTTACCAGGACATTATCCTTTGGTAACTGGTCGGCAGAGATGCAGATAGGTTCCTGCGCGGCAATTTGCATAGCAATATCATGCGCTAATTGTTTAAAGACATCGGTTCTGGCAACAAAGTCGGTTTCGCAATTAAGCTCTACCATTGCACCGATTTTACACCCGGTGTGCAGGTATACTTCCACCACGCCCTGTTCGGCAATGCGGTGGCTTCTTTTCTCTACTTTACTGATCGATGCTTCTTTTAAGATTGCGAGGGCTTTCTCAAAATCTCCCTCGGTTTTTATCAGAGCATTGCGGCAATCCATGACGCCTGCCCCGGATTTTTCTCTAAGTTCTTTGACTTGTGAGGTTTTGATTTCCATGTTCTATTTGCTATCCGGGGAATTAACCGCAGTCTCCGGCGCCGCGGTGCTGTCAACTGGTGCGGCGGGGGTAGCTTCTGCCGGTGCTCCCTCTCCTTCTTCAGATTTCACTACTACCTGGTTGGCTTTGCCTTCAAAAACCGCATCGGCGATCCTGTGGCAAATCAACTTAATAGCGCGAATGGCGTCGTCGTTAGCGGGAATGGGGTAATCGATTTCGTCCGGGTTAGAATTGGTATCTACCATAGCCACAATCGGAATGCCTATTCGGCGGGCTTCGGCGATGGCGATGGTTTCTTTTACCGTATCCACAATAAACAACGCGGTGGGCAGGCGGGTCATTTCCTTAATGCCACCCATCTGTTTGTTCATGTGGGCGATTTCTTCTTCTATTTCACTTGCTTCTTTTTTAGGTAAGCGGCTGAATTCACCTTTAGACTGGCTATCTTCCCGGCGGACGAGATAATCGATTCTGGACTGGATAGTCGAAAAGTTGGTCAGCGTGCCGCCAATCCAGCGATTGTTGACATAAGCCATACCGCAACGTTTAGCTTCTTCCTCGATGGCATCATGGGCTTGTTTCTTAGTGCCAACAAAGAGAATCGTGCCACCATCGGCGACAATTTCTTTTACGGCAGTGCAGGCCTTATCCAACATGGCTGCGGTGAGTTCCAGATTGATAATGTGGATACCGTCTCTTTTGGTGAAGATATAGGTCTTCATCCGCGGATGCCAATGGCTGGTCTGATGGCCGAAGTGCGCACCCGCTTCAAGCAATTCTTTTATTGTTGTTGTGCTATCTGGCAAAAATATCCTCCATATCTAGGTTCCAAAAGTATATCATAGCATATTGCATTATTGCCATCAATAGTAGAGGCTAAAGGTTTACGGGAACTATCCGGCTGTATCTGTTTGCCTTAGGTCGGGGCAGTCATTTGCGGGGTGCAATCGTTACAAACTAATGAGTAGAATAGATAAAAACAAACTATTTGCCATTTATTACGTTTTTCTCTCTCCCTTCAGACAAGAGATTAGCGAGTGGATCGTGGTGAAAAAAGAAGGTCGGGGATGGTTAGTAAGATGTGACCTTAAGCACCTGGGCTGCCAGGCCATTGTGTTGACTACCTCCAACGGAAGTGTTATTTTAGTTCACAGGCAGGAGTCAGTAACATATGAATCTCAAAGAATCCCGAGCGTACACTCCCAAGAGACGAATCAGCCGGCAGCTGGAAATTGGGGGTGTGAAAATCGGTGGAAAAGCTCCAATCGTCGTGCAGTCCATGACCAATACCGATACCCGGGATGCCAAAGCAACCATCAAGCAAATAAAAGAACTGGAAGAATATGGTTGTGAAATTATCCGGGTGGCCGTGCCCGATGTTGAAGCCGCCGATGCCCTGAAAAAGATAAAAACCGGGATAAAAATTCCGTTGATCGCTGACATACATTTCGATTATCGTCTAGCATTGGCGGCCTTGAAAGGGGGTGTCGACGGATTGCGCCTGAATCCCGGGAACATTGCCGAGCGCGACAAAATAAAAAAGGTGGTTTTGGCAGCGAAAGAAAGAAGCGTGCCGATCCGCATCGGCCTGAACGCCGGCAGCTTACCGAAAACGGATAATCGCAGATTATCCGTTTCTACTCGAATGATTAATGCTGCTCTGGAACAAATTAAACTACTTGAGAGCTTGGATTTTGAACTCATCAAAGTCTCTCTTAAAGCCTTTGATGTGCCGACTACCATCGAAGCCTATAAAAAAATAGCGGATAAAATACCCTACCCGCTGCACATTGGGATTACGGAATCCGGTACACCGCGCACCGGCATTATCCGCAGCAGCGTGGGCATCGGGACTCTATTGTATATGGGTATCGGGGACACGATACGCGTCTCTTTGACCTCTCACCCACGCGAGGAAGTCACTGCCGGGTATGAAATACTTAAAAGCCTTAATTTGCGTGAGCACGGACCAATACTGATAAGCTGTCCCACCTGCGGCCGCACGGAAGTTGATTTTATTAAAATAGTAGATGAAGTCTGTGTGCAACTGGTCAAGGTGAAAAAACCGATCAAAGTTGCCGTCATGGGCTGTGTGGTCAATGGTCCCGGTGAAGCTGCCGATGCCGATGTCGGCGTCGCCTGCGGCAAAGGTAAAGGCATCATCTTCCGCAAGGGGAAAAAGGTCAGCGTAGTTGAGGAGAAAGACATCGTCAGATCGTTGATGGCTGAAGTAGAAAAGTTATAATTGTTACCGTCATTCTGTGGCGCCGGGGATAACTCCACCACGAATGAATCCAACTTAATCGCGATTTGAGATTAATTTATGATCAAAAAGCCATTATTTCCCTTTTTAATCAGCCTCGTTTTAATACTCTTCTCGGCGGTCTCTTGTAATTTTACATTTCCCAATTTTTCCCCCAATTCAACCGTAACGACTTCCGATGCTGTCACTATCGGCGAGGCGACCGTTGTGAAGGTTGTGGATGGAGATACAATCGATGTAAATATTAGTGGACAAGTATACCGGGTGCGGTATATCGGTATCGATACCCCCGAAACCGTTGATCCGAATCAAACGGTGGAGCCTTTCGGCCCGGAAGCGAGCTCGAAAAATAAAGAACTCGTTGCCGGCAAAGTCGTACGTTTGGAAAAGGATGTTTCGGAAACAGATAAATATGATAGATTATTACGCTATGTGTACGTTGGAGATTTGTTTGTAAATGCCGAATTGGTCAGACTGGGATATGCCAGGGCTACCGCCTATCCACCGGACACAAAGTATCAGAGTCTGTTTGTTTCGTTGGAACAACAGGCTAAAGCCGCCAGGAGAGGAATGTGGGGTAATAACTGATTTCTTTATTCGCGGATAATATTCATGTCCCTAAGAGCGTAAAGAGAGAAGTCGAATTTAGAGAAGGGCTGGATGAGGGTGATAACGTTTACCGAAAGAATGAAATAAAAGCTGTCTTTGCGAGTCCGCCTAAGGCGGACGTGGCAATCTCAAGCTTTTGTCTCAAGCCACCCATCGGTAATGAACCAAATTCCCACTGGCTAGCAATTATTACAAGATGCACTGTACAAAAAGTTCTGCCTTGGATTGCTTCGTCGTTTTCTCTCGTCGCAAAGACGGTCTCTATTTTGTCATTCTGAGGAGCCGCGGACAACTCCGCGACGAATGAATCTAGTTCTTCTTTCCCCTGAGATCATTCGCGAAACTCATAATGACAGCCAAAATCTCTAAAAATATCCATTTTTCCTGAAGGGAGATGATACAGGGGAGGTTGGCTATTAGCCTTTCTGGATTTCAAATCCCGTTTAGAATGACGTTTTTACTATTTCTTTCGTAGATCCACCGGCTGATATCGCCCGGCCTTAAGCTCCCGTATCAATTCCTCTACATTACGGACATCACGCTCAAATTTTGTGGCTACCGTAGCGACATCGCGGGGGAAATGAGCATCGCTGCCGGCGATACCCTGCCAGCCAAGCTTTTTCCCTAGTGCGGCGGAAAATTGATTT